>Ga0209652_1001083_pt1 | contig 22423 bp, 20 predicted proteins | sample SaaInl74LU_5_DNA_FD_184641 | JGI IMG/M metagenome (GOLD analysis project Ga0209652, IMG submission 184641) | Marine microbial communities from expanding oxygen minimum zones in the Saanich Inlet - ESP_74LU_5_DNA (SPAdes) (version 2) | ecosystem: Environmental > Aquatic > Marine > Intertidal zone... | reverse complement strand
AGGCGGAGCCTAGCGTCCACGCGCAACGACGCAAGCGTACAAACCCGGAACGTTAAACGGAAACGCGCCGGACGTAGCGTCGATGATCTTGGAACGGAGGACTTCCTTTCGGATCAGCCAAAGCTCGGTAGCGGTCAGCCAAAGTCTGCCCCGAACCTGATCTGCTGCACCCCTCAGGGCCGTGCAGCCCGCCGCAGGTTGGCCCCCGATGGTATGGACGATCAGGCCAGTGGAGGTGACCGATGCCAGAACAAGATCCGATCACCGGAGTGGATCAAACCAACATCCCCGATGCGGACCCCAGTCCGACCGGATATGAGCAGGGTGAATATCCCTATGCTGATCGTCTTGGTCGGGCGGCCTATGAAAAGGAAAAGGCCGCCCTTCAGGTTGAACTACTCAAGGTTCAATATTGGCTCCAGGAGAGCGGCCAAAAAGTCGTCATGTTGTTCGAAGGGCGGGACGCAGCGGGCAAGGGCGGCACGATCAAGCGGTTTGCTGAACATCTCAACCCACGCAACGCCCGCGTCGTGGCCCTGAATAAGCCGTCCGACGAAGAGCGCGGCCAGTGGTTCTTTCAACGGTATATCAAACATCTCCCCACCTCGGGCGAGATGGTTTTTTATGACCGGTCCTGGTACAATCGGGCGGGTGTTGAGCGGGTGATGGATTTCTGTGAGCCGCACGAATACCACGAATTCATGCGCCAAACGCCCGAGTTTGAACGCATGCTAGTCCGCAGCGGCATCGTGTTGTTCAAGTATTGGTTCTCCGTGACGCAAGAGGAACAAAAGCGCCGCTTTGCCTCGCGCGAGACCGATCCCCTCAAGCGTTGGAAGCTGTCCCCGATCGACCGGGCGAGCCTCGACAAATGGGACCACTATACAGAGGCGAAGGAAGCGATGTTCTTCCACACGCACACAGCGGATTCGCCCTGGACCGTGGTCCGGTCAAACGACAAAAAGCGGGCCCGCCTGAACTGTATGAAACACTTTCTGTCCCAGCTGGACTATCCCGACCGGGACGAGGCGGTCGCCCAACAGCCCGATCCCGAGATCGTTCTTCCGGCCAACACCATCGTCCGGACCACTGGCAATGTCCTCGCCGCCTCACTGACGTCGAATCCGACCACGCCTTAGGTCGTCCAACCGTCCAACCGGCGACGATCAGGCGTCAGCCCACGTCGGCAAGAAAGCCGAGTATCGCCTCGTTGAATTCATGAGGTTTCTCGATGTTTGCAAGGTGAGCGGCATCCTCCAGGAGCACATGACGCGAGCCCGCGATATTCTCGTGCAGTACCATCGCCTGAGCGGGGGTGCAGGCCGGATCCTCGGCCCCAACCAGCACAAGCGTCGGGGCATGTATGTCCTTGAGGATGTCCGTCTGGCTCATGTCCCGCACGGCCGACGCGCAGCCGATGTAGCCCGGCGCCCCGGTATCGCGGATCATCCCTTCGACAAACCCGACGGCCGCGGGCGAGCGTTCGATGAAACCCGGCGTAAACCAACGCTTGATGGTGCCGGGCAGAAGGCCCTCCACCCCTTGGGCATTGGCGGTCGCGATACGGTCATTCCACATGGCCTGCGTCGGCATTTCGGAAGCGGTGTCGCAAAGCGACAGGGACAGCACAAGGTTGGGGCGGTTCACGGCAAGCCGCTGGGCGATCATGCCGCCCATGGACAGGCCAAGGAAATGCACCGGGCCAACCCCCAGAACCTCGATCAGGGCCTCGGCGTCGCGGGCAAGAAGGTCGATGGAATAAGGTCCTTCGGTCGTCTCGGTCGCGCCGTGGCCCCGAGTGTCGTAGCGCAAGACGCGGAAATGTGCGCAAAAGGCCGTCATCTGCGGGTCCCACATCCGGTGGGTCGACATCAGGCTGTTGGACAGCATCAGGACCGGTGCATCCTCTGGCCCGTCAAACCGGTAGGCCATGTTGATCCCATTGGCTGAAACGTAGTCCTCCATAGTGTTCTGTCCTGTCTGTATGTCAGTTGGCTGGCCGGGGGGCCAGGGTTCGGGGTTAGTCGCCATCCTATCAGCAAGGGACCCGTGGTAAACGGGGGATCTGCCGTTCGGGACAGTGTCACCTCAGGATGACGACCTGGCCCGTCCGGATGCTCTCGTCCGCCGCCACGCAGATGCGCAAGGATTGCACCGCATCGTTCATGTGGTCGGTAAGGTCGATATCCTGCGCGATGGCCTCCAGCACATGGGCCTGTTCGGCGTCGCACAGCTCTTGGTGGCCGGGCTCCTGCGGCAGGTCGATCATCCGGTCTCCGGTGGAGGTGTGGACGAGGATGCCGCCCACTTTGGTATGCCCGTCAATGTCTGACGACAGCTCCTTGTCGGCGTCGGTGATAGACACCGACCCGCTGGGGCTGATCACGTCTTTGACGAAAAAGGCTGTCTCGGACATCATCGGTCCCCACCCAGCCTCGTACCAGCCGACAGACCCGTCCGCGAAGGTGACCTGAAGCTGGCCATAGTTGTACATATCGACAGGTATCTCATCGGACAGGCGCAGCCCAATCCCCTGCACCCGGACCGGTCTGGATCGGGCGATCTGGCACATGACATCGACATAATGGACACCGCAGTCGACAAGTGGCGAGGTCGATTGCATGAGTTGCTTATGGACCTCCCACTCCGCACCTTTGGACTGCTGGTTCAGGTTCATGCGAAAAACGTAAGGGCCGCCCAACGCGCGGGCTTCGTCAATCAACCGCATCCAGGACGGATGATGGCGCAGGATATATCCCACCACCAGTTTGCGGTTCGTCCGGCGGGCGGTTTCCACCACCGCCTCAGCCTCGGCCACGGTCGGGGCGAGCGGCTTTTCGACAAAGACATGGGCGCCCTCTTCCATCGCCCGGATCGACAGGTCGGCATGGCTGTCGGAATAGGTGGCGATCACCACAAGGTCCGGCTTGACCATCATCCCCGCCTCGAAAGAGGCAAAGGTGGGGTAGGCCACCAGGGCAGGAGGCAGCGGCCTGCCAGACCTGTTGACGATCCCGACAATGGTAGACCCGGGGTTGTAATGGTGGGCCAGCGCATGGCTAAGCCCCATGTTCCCCACTCCGACGATCAGAACCCGCGTCATCGCATTGCCCCTTATACCTCAATCCGGCGGACACTGCCTATTTCGACCCGTTCGCCTGTCTGGCATGACCGGATCGCGGCAAAGGCCATGGCAAGCCCGCGCAGGTTTTCGCGGGCGCCGTTTGCAGGCTCTGTCCCGTCCTCGATCGCCACCAACAGGGCCCCCATCGCCCCGCGAAACCCATCGTTGAACCAATTGCCGATGAACACGGGCGAGGCCACGCCTGCATCTGTGGTCAGGATCACCTGCTGGTCGCCAAGGTCCGGGCCATCGCTGCGCAGGCTGCCCTTGGTGCCCGCGATATAGGTCGTATCTCGCGGGCCATGGGGCACGCCGCCGTCAAAGACCAACGAGGCCTGCCCATGATCAAGCGTGATCTGCACCTGCGCCAGCAGAGGCACCTTTGCGCTCTGTCCCCGGGCAAAGGCGGCCGAGGCGTAGACCGATCCGGCACTGTCCCCGACGACACTGTTGACGAAATCGAACCAATGGATGCCAAAGTCATAAAGGATCAGGTCCTCGATCCGCTCAAACGGGGTGCCGGCGATCCAGCCGTGGTTCCAGTGCAGCGAGGCGTGGCACGAGATCACCTCACCAATATGGCCCGCCCGGACGGCCTCGCGCATCCAGGCAAGATGCGGAGCCCATCGGCCATTCTGGTTGACCGCGAGCTTGACCCCTTTGGCATCGGCCAGATCGGCAAGGCGGGCACCCGCATCGAGGTCGAGGACAAAAGGCTTTTGCGACAGCACATGTTTGCCCGCCCGTAGGGCCGCCTCCATCAAGGGCAGGCGGTCGGTGGGGTGCGGGGTGATGTCGACCACATCTATGCTGTCGTCATTCAGGATCATCGCAGGGTCGTCACAGGTAACGGCCCCCGGCGCAAACTCCGCGGCCTTCGCCTCGGCCTTGGACAGTGTGCGGTTGCAGATCGCCGCCACCTCCCAACCGGCGGTCCGGTAAGCGTCCAGATGGGCGCCCACGATGCCCCCTGCCCCGATGATGCCGATGCGGGGCCGGTACGTTCGGGGCGCCGGCGGCAGGTACGGCACATCCGGGGCCGGAACGTCCGGCAGCCGCACGCTGCGCAGGGCGTAAGTATCGGCGTCAGGCTCGTCGCTCATGGCAACAGCCCAAGGGTGCGCTTTTCGCGGGCCGATTGGGCGGCGGTGTCGACGATGCGCTGGCCGATGACGCTGGTGGCCGGGTCAAGCGGGCCGGTGATCGGCTCTCCGGTGGCCATACAGTGCAGGACGTATTCGATGGCGTTCCGCCTGCCCTCAGGCAAAGGCTCGGCCGGGACAGGCGTCGGCTCAGGCCTTGCGCGGGTCTGGACGGTGACATGGCTGGCATAGTCGGGGCTGGCGATGGTCCCGTCCGTGCCCACAAAGGTAAAGCCGCAGGTGGGCTGGGGCTGGATCATCCAGGGATCGGTAAAGGTGCCCCAGCGGGTTTCCATCCGGGACAGGCCCCACTTGTACCGGCAGATTGTGATCGAGTGCTGGTCAACCTCGATCCCCGGTGTTTCGTCAATGACCGACGTCACCTCGATCGGGGCTTCGCCGTTCATGAACCATGTGCCCAGCGTCGCCCCATATCCAAGATAGTCCAGCAGGCTCCCCCCGCCCGAGGCGGCCTTGTACCACCATGAGCCGGGCTTTTGCCGCTCCACCTCGTCCGGGGTCACCTCGACCTTGTCGGCCAGATGATAAAGCGGGCCGCGATTGCCGTCGTAGAAATGCACCTCAAGCAGATCCCCGATCACCCCGTCGTCGATCAGCCGCTTGGCGGTGACGTGGCTTTCCACCCAGGCAAGCGGCCAGTTGATGACCAGCATCTTGCCCGCCTGCGCCATGGCCGCCTGCATACGGCGGGCATCCGCGACGGATCCGGCAAAGGGCTTTTCGACAAAGACGTTGGTGCCATAGGCGGCGAGGCGTTCGGTATAAACGGCATGGTCCGCCGTTGCGGCACACAGGATGGCAAGATCGGGCTGTGCTGCCTGCATGCAGGCATCGAAATCGGAAAACACACGCTCGGGCGGGATGCCAAAGATGGCAATGGCGCTGGCCATCCTTGCCGGGTCCGGGTCGAAGATACCCGCAATCTCGGCATCGGGGTGGTCGTGGACGAGGCGCAGCAGGTCTCCCATGTGCATGTGGTCGAAACTGATGCCGACGATGCGGTATTTGGCCATTGTGCCCTCCTTACCGGCTTTGATCCGTGAGCCGGATGTAGATCGTGGTTACGGCCAGGATGATCAGGCCAAACAGGATACGCCGCGCCCCTTCGGGCATTTGCATCAGGGTCAGCAGGGTGCCCAGAACCGTCAGGATCAGGGCGCCTACGATTGTGCCCGCATAGCCGCCCCGTCCGCCAAAGATCGAGGTGCCCCCAATCACCGCCGCCGCCACCGAGGGCAAGAGGAGCGGATTGACCAGCGACAGCGACGGCGCCTTGATCAGCCCCACGTAGAGCAGGCCAGTGACACCGGCGATGAGGCCCGACAGGGCATATAGCGCCAGCAAGACCTGCCAGGACCGGACCCCCGAAATCCGCGAGGCCGTCTGGTTCGATCCCAGCGCATACAACAACCGCCCAAAGCCGGTGCGCCGCTGCGCCCAGATCACGACGACGGCAAAGGGGACAAACAGCAAAAGGGAATTGGGAAGCCCCCATGTCCGCCCGGTGCCCAGCCAGGCCAGTCCATCGGGAACCACGGACCCGGTGGCGATGACGAACCGCTGGTAGACCTGCAGGCAGCCGGTCCCGATCAGACCGGTGCCAAGCGTCATGATCAAGGGATGCACCCGACAAAAGGCCACGCCAAAGCCGTTGACCAGACCGATCAGAATCGCCGGGATCAACCCGATGCAGATGGCCAGCGGCACACCCATGATGGGCACCTGCGTTGCCATGACAAAGGCGCTGATGGTGGCGGCAACCGCCGCCGACAGGTCGATCCCGCCGGTCAGCATGGTCAGCGTCTGGCAGGCGGCCAGCATGGCAAGCGGGATGGCGAACTTGATGGTGTTGCCCATCCAGCGTTCGTTGACGATGCCGGGGCGCATGTATTCAAGCACGCCGATCAAAAGGATCAGAAGAATGATCAGCGGAATGATCGGGTTGTCGCCCATAAACCGCAGGACACGCTTCAGGGGTGCCGGTTGATCCGTCATTGTCGCCTCCCTCGCATGGCCAGAACGCCGCCGATCATGACCACTACGACCATGATGGTGCCTTCCACGATGGTTGTTACATTGGGGTCTACCGAGATGAGCGTCAGGTCCATCCGCACCAGCCGCAGGATAAAGACCGCGATGATCGGCCCCAGAAGCGCGCCCTTGCCACCACCAAGGACGACACCGCCAAGGACGACCGCCGCGACACTGGCCATCAGGTATGGGCCGGGGATCGGCTCGCCATTGCCAGTGCTTAGCGTCAGGGTCAGCCCGCCCATCGCGGCAAAAAGGCCGCAGAGGGCATAGGCAATGATCCGGGTCCTGCCGATGGCGATACCGGACCGGTAAGCCGCCAATTCGTCGCTGCCGATGGCGTAAATGGACAGGCCCAGCCGCGACCGCCGAAGGGGTATCCAGACAACCGCCAGGCAGACCACGAGGAATACAAAGGACCTGGGCAGCCATGGCACCAGGAACGGCCCCACGATGATCTCGCGCAACCAAGGGGTCGCTGCCCCGCCCGGAGCCTTGAGGATCAAGAGGGCAACACCTTCCCAGACAAACAGCATGGCCAGCGTTACAACGATGTCAGGGACCCGCGTCACCACGATCAGCGCTCCGTTGATCGCCCCCATGCCAAGGCCTATGACTAGGACGGCGACAACCGTGAACAGGGTCATCCCCGTCCCGGCCCCCTCCATCAGAACTGCCGCAGTGACCCCGGCCACCGCCATCATGGAGGCGACCGACAGGTCGATGCCCCCGGCAATCACGACGATCGCCATGGCGGCGGTGGCAAAGGCGAAGGGCAGCGTCGCACGGGACAGGCTGTCGAGGCCGGTCAGGCCAAAGTTGGGCTGTATGACCTTGGTAAAGACGAAGAGCAGGACAAGAATTGCCATCAGCCCAAGGGTCCAACCATGGCGGGCGACGATGCGGCTCATGCGGTCAATGCCTCGCCGGTCAGTCCATAGGCGGCGCGCATCAGGGTCTGTTCGTCAGCCTCTGCCGCCTCGATCACGTCGACGACCTTGCCGTTGAAGATGACCACGACCCGGTCGCAGGCCGCGGGCACCTCGGCCAGTTCAGAGGTATAGTAAAGGACCGACGCCCCCTGTGCCGCCAATTCGCGGACCAGCAAGTAAATCTGCCGCTTGGTGCGCACATCGATCCCGCGGGTGGGATCAAACAGCAGCAGGGTATCCACCCCCGCCGCGATCCAGCGCCCGATGGTCACCTTTTGCTGGTTGCCCCCTGACAGGCGCTGCACCTCGCCCATGGCGCGGGTGTCGATCTGCAGGCGGGCAATGGCGTCGTTGACGCGGCTGGCCTCGGCCTTCATGCTGATGGCGCCCCATTTGCGAGGGCGGGCGAGCAGCGGCAAGGCGATGTTTTCGTGGACCGAGCGTTGCATCAAAAGTCCATCAGCCCGGTTGCCCGGCACAAAGGTCAACCCCCGCGCGATGGCGTCGGCGGGATGGGCAAAGCTGACAGCCGCGTCATCAATCACGATCTTGCCGCCGGTGGGTCGGATCATCCCGGCAAGCGCCTCGAACAACTCGTCCTGTCCCTGCCCTTCCAACGCCACGACGCCCAGAACCTCACCCCGGTGCAGGTCAAGCGACACGTCGCGCAGCTTGGTCCCGACGGCAAGGTTGCGGACCTGTACATGCGCCCCACCGCTCGCGGCCCGCGCCGCGCCGGTTTTGCGGGTCGGATTGGTTTCGAGGGCCACGCCAAGCATAAGTTCAACGACCTGTTCCTCGACCCCCGGCACGATGGGCAGATCGCCCACCGTCGCCCCGTCCCGCAGGACCGTGGCGCAGTCGCAAATCTGGGCAATCTCGGCAAAGCGGTGCGAGATGTAGATCACGGCCTGCCCCTTGTCCGCCTGCGCCCGGACGGTCCGGAGGACCCGTTCGACCAGATCTGTCGGCAGGGCGGCCGTCATCTCATCCAGCAAGAGGACCTCGGGCTCACTCGCCAGTGCGCGGGCAAGGTCAAGGATACGCAGCGTTGCCAGCGGCAAACTGTTGATCGTGTCGTCCAGCCGAAGGTTCGCAATCCCAAGTTCGGACACCCAGTGCCGAAACGGTTCTACCGGGGTCTGGCCCAACCGCAGATTGTCGGCCATATCCAGATCCGGGATCAACGATGGCTCTTGATAGACCGGGATCAGACCCGATTTGCGGGCCTGCGCGGGTGAGCTGAAGTTCGTATCAGCCCCGCGAATGCGAATCTGACCAGTATCGCGGCGCAGGGCACCGGTCAGGATCTTGACGAAGGTGGATTTGCCCGCCCCGTTGGCCCCCATCAGGGCGACAATCTCGCCCGGCCGAAGACGCAACGCAGCATCGTGCAGGGCCACGACGGCGCCGAACCGCTTGGACACGCCTGTCGCCTCCAGGAGCGGCTGTTGTAACTGTTTGTCGGTCATGCCTGCCCTTGCCTGATGGATAGATGGCCCCGGTCTGCACCGGGGCCACCGATCAGATTATTCGCCGGGGCCCGCGCAGGCGATGATCTCATCCATGGAGTAGGTGGTCCAGCCGGGGATCATGACCGAAACCGGCCATTCGGGATCAAGGTTGGGGTTCTGCGCCGCTTCGATCAGGGCTATCCCTTCGGGGTCGTTGTTCGCCCAGATCGAGGGATCAACAAGGACGGTGTTGCTGGCGGGCATTTCGCCGCCAAGGATCTGCAGCGCCAGGGTGACGCCCGCCCCACCGATAGAGCCTGGGTTCGTTACAGCGGCACCGGTAAAGCCTTCAACATTGGCCAATTGGCCCACGAAACCGGCGTTGTCTGCCCCAACGATCGGCACCAACGGCACATCGGACTCGATAAAGGCGTCGACGATCACGTTGTCGATCCCGCTGGTCCAGACCCCGTCGACCGGCAGACCGGTGGACAGGTAGTCAAGGATCTGCTGCTTGCCCTGATCCTGCTGCCAGCCGGTAAAGACCTCATGCACCACGTCGATGCCCGGATGTTCGGCAAGGGCCCGCTGGAAGCCGGCGTCCCGGTCATTGTCGGCACCCGCACCTGCGGCACCGCGCATGTAGACCACGCTGCCCGAACCGCCCAATTCCTCAAACAGCCAGCTCGCCCCAAGGTAGGCGTATTCTTCCTGGTTGTTGGACAGGATGTAGGCCCCTTCCGCCGTCACGGCCTGGTCGACGGCAACGACGACGATGCCAGCCGCCATTGCCTCTTCGAGGGCCGCGTTGACGCCGTCCGCGTTCGAGGGGTTGATGACGATGGCATCGACACCAGCCTGGATGAGGTTGCGAATATCCTCAAGCTGGCCCGCCGCATCCGTGTTGCGATGGGCGATGTTGAGGCTGTCGACCTGACCCGAGACAAGAGCCTGGGCCTTCATCGCGCAGACCATCTCTTCGCGCCAGCCGTTGCCCTGAACGGTGTTCGAGATGCCGATGGTGTAGCCGCCATGCGCCTCGGCAAAGGCCGCGCTTCCAAGGCCGGTGGCCATCAGGGCCAGGGCTGCGGTCGTTGTCAAATGTCTTTTCATATCAATTCCTCCCATTAGGTTTTTGGTCGTTCTTGTGAAAAAAGGCGTCTAGTGAATAAAGGGGCTCAGGACGTCCCGGGCGAGGCAGAAGCCCCGCTTGACCTTTTCGTCGGTCCCTTCGAAATCGCGGTCTTCGTGTTCGATGATGACGGGCCCATCGTAGCCCACCCGGTAGAGTTCTCCAAAGAACTTCCCCCAGTCCACGTCGCCCAGACCGCACAGGCGCGGGATTTGCCAGCCCATGCCGGCGGACAGGATGCCACGCTCGTAAAGACCCTCCTGATCGATCATCAGGTCCTTGGCATGGACATGGGCAAAACGGTCGCCGAATTCGCGGATAAAGCGGGTCTGGTCGATCATCTGGTAGATCAGATGGCTGGGGTCAAAATTCATGCCGACCCCTTCCCAGCTTTCAAAGATCCGCCGCCAGATGCGCGGGCTGTAGGCGATGTTGTGCCCGCCGGGCCATTCGTCGTTGGAAAAGATCATCGGGCAGTTTTCGAAGGCGAGGGTCACGCCATTGTCGACAGCATGACGGACGATGTCGGGAAAGATCTGCTCGGCCCGGGTCCAGTTGTCGTCGACCGTCAGCCGCCGGTCGCCCCCGACAAATGTATTGACGACACCGACACCCATGGTACCGGCCGCGGTGATCACCTTTTTCAGGTGCCCGATCACCTCGTCCCTGTGATCGGCATCCGCGTGCAGGGGGTTGGGATAGTAGCCCAGCCCCGAAATCTCGATCCCCTTGTCGGCAAGCGCGCCCATGATCTCGGACCCTTGCGCCCGGGTCAGGCCGTCCACGTCGATATGGCTGGTCCCGGCATAGCGCCGCGCCTCGCCCCCGCTGGCCGGCCAGCAGGCGACCTCAAGGGCCGACATGCCGTTGGCGGCGGTCCAATCGGCCACATCCATCAGGCTCGTGCCCTCGAAAGGGGCGGTCAAGAGGCCCAGTTTCATGAAGTCCCTCCCTTTGGTTCCACATCGGCCCAGGTTCCGGTGGCTGCGCTGCGCAGCACCGCGTCACAGACCTGCATTTCGTAATGGCCGTCCTCAAAACTCGCGTAGGTCGACCTGGCCGAGCGATCGCCCCGCGCCACATCCGCATAGACCTGCCGGAAAAAGGCGGCAAAGCTGTCGGCAAAGCCTTCGACGTGGCCACCCGGAAGGCTGGCCGCCCTGGCACCTGTGGCGTTCATCAGCGATGCATCCCGTTGCAGGATCTGGTTGGGCGCGTCCCTATGGCCGATGAACAGATGATCTGGCACCTCGCTATCCCAGGCGGCAGAGGCGCGGGACCCGGCGATGTCCCATTGCAAGGAATTCTTGCGCCCGATGTTGATCTGGCTGGTGGACATTAGCCCTTTTGCCCCGTTCGCAAAACGCAGCATGATCATTGCCGCGTCATCGGTCCTGATGCTCCGCGCCTCGGTCGCCCCGCTCGATTGCGAAAAGGTGGCGACGGGGCCTGTCGGCTTTTGCCGTTCGGGGATGAAAGTCGTCAGATCGGCCAGCACCGACACCACCTTTTGACCGATGATAAAACTGGTCAGGTCGATCCAGTGCGTCCCGATATCCCCGACCGAGCGGAGGTCGCCGCCAGCCTCGGTCTCAAGCCGCCAGTTCCAGTCGGTGGGCTTGGCCAGCCAGTCCTGATGATAGTGGCCGGTGACAAAGCGGATGTCGCCCAGCTCCCCGGCCTCGACCATACCACGCGCCTGCTGGTTCAGGGGATAAAAGCGAATGTTGTACGAGACCGCGCAGATCCGACCGCTGGCCCGCGCCAGGGCGACCATCTCGGCCGATTGGGCCGAGGTCATCGACAGGGGCTTTTCGCAGATGACGTGCTTGCCCGCGGCAAGGATGGCCATCACTTGCGGATAATGGGCGTGATTGGGCGAGGTGACATGGACCAGATCGACCGAAGGGTCCGCCAGGAGGGCGTCGAGCGACGGGTAGGCCGTGGCCACCCCCAAGGCACTGGCCCCTTCGGCCCCGCGTTCGGGGCTGGAGCCAAGGACGCCGCGCACCTGAACCCCGATCCGCCGCAACGCCTGAGTATGCACGCCGCCGATAAAGCCGGTGCCGATGACAGCCGCACCGATGGTGGTGAAGTTGGTCATTTCTGTCCGTCCTTCCTCTGTCCAGCGTCACGCAACCGAGTACCCTCCGTCAACCGGGATGCAGGCCCCGGTGATAAAGGCCGCCTGATCCGACGCCAGAAAGAGGGCGGTTCCGGCGATGTCCTCTGGCTGTCCCCAGCGGCCCAGGGGCGTGCGGGCGCTGACATTGGCGACATGGGTGGGGTCGGTTCGGCTGCGGGCTGACTGCTCGGTCACGATAAACCCCGGCGCTATCGCATTGACCCGGATGTTGTCGGGCGCCCAGGCGATGGCGAGCGACTTGGTCAACTGCTGCACCGCTGCCTTGCTGGCCCCGTAAGCCGGGTTCTTGGGGCTTCCAAACTGGGCATACATCGACGCGATGTTGATCAGGCTGCCCCCCTGCGCGGCAAGGTGGGGGTGAAACGCCTCGGCCATGCGAAAGGTGCCAAACAGGTTCACGTCCACCACCTTCGCAAAGAAGGCCGGGGCCATCTCTTCGCCCCGCGCGGTGATCGCAGCCCCGTTGATCAGGACATCGAGACGGCGGATCCGGGCGGCGAGGGCCCTCACGGACTCTGGATCCGTCACGTCGATCTGGTGGTAGGCAAAGCGGGCGCGGTCCTCGGGTGCAGGTGTGGCTTCGATCCCGGTAATCGCGACCTCGGCTCCGGCATCCTGAAAGGCCCTTGCGATGGCCGCGCCGATACCCGCCCGGCTTGCCCCGACCACAAGGACCTGTTTGCCCGCAAACCCCGTCATACCGGTGCACCCATGACCCTTTGGTCGAAATCCGTCGACGTCCCTGTCATCGGTGCTGACTGGTCACTCAAAAGAAACGTAGAAAACCGAGCGGCCTCGACCGCCTCGACCATGCGGCCAAGGGGCATCCGGGCAGCCTCCTCTGCCAGCCAGCCGGGGCCGCGCCCCAGAACCTGCGCCTGCATCCGGTGTTCGCTGGGGGTCGCCACCCAGCCAAGGTTGATCCCGTTGACCCTGATCCGGTCTGCCGCATGGGCGTGGGCGGCGTTCTTTGTCAGGGTGGCAAGCGCCCCTTTGGTAGCCGAATAGATCGCCAGATCGGCGGCGCCGCAATGGGCGTTGACCGACTGGATATTGACGATGGTGCCGGGGGCCTTGCGCCCCAGCATATCGGCGATGGCGGCCTGCATAAGGAAATAGGGGGCACGGGTGTTGACGGCAAAAAGGCTCTCCCAGATCTCAACCGTGCCGGTCAGCATGGAACTGCGGTTGGTCAGGCCCGCGGCGTTGACCAGCCCGTCGATACGACCAAACCGGTCAATCGCCGCCCGCGCCACACTGGCAGGGGCTTCAAAGTCGGAAAGGTCAGCGAGGCAGCCCTCTACCTTTGCGATTGGGGACAGCTCTGCGATCATCGCGTCAAGGCCATCGGCATCGCGGTCGGTCAGCAAAAGCCCCGCAACGCCACCCGCCTCTGCCACCGCCTGCGCAATCGCCGCCCCGATGCCTGACGCAGCCCCGGTGATGATGACCACCTTGTCCGTCAGCGCGACCTTCATACCGGCCGCCTTTCGGGAACCATTGCGTGGAACTCCTCCCGGTAGGGACGGGCGGAGGCCGGAAGGGTCTTGCGCACATAATACCCCGGCTCTTGCCGTTGACGCAGGACCGCGCCGATCATCTCGCCGTAGGCGGCAAGGATCGACGCGGTGGGCGGCGGCAAGTCATCGCGGATCAGGGCATGCAGACGCGGCAGGGCGTGATAGGGCACCATAGGGAACATGTGGTGTTCGACGTGGTAGTTCATGTTCCAATAGATCCAGCGACTGACCGGATTGATCAGAACCGTCCGGCTGTTGAGCCGGTGGTCAAGCACATCCTCGGCCAGTCCCCCGTGCTGGATCAGCCCCACCATGACCATATGCCAGCAGCCGTAGATGCGCGGCCCCCCGATCAGCACCAGGGGCAAAAGCGACCATGTCATCAGCGCGGTCACGATGGTGACAAGGTAAATCGTCATATGCACCCGCGCCCAAAGCACGACCCGGGGCCATTCCGTTTGGGGGATGTAGTCCTTTTCCTGATCTCTGATCCGGCCCAGCGCCTGGCGCGCCAATGTCCGCAATTCGTTGAAGACGTCGGGCATGGCGATGAATCGCAGGGCTAGGCCGAGAATGGCGGCAGGGCGCATCACCGCGATCTCGGGATCGCGACCCACGATGATGGTATCGGTGTGGTGACGGGCATGGCTCCACCGCCAGGCGGTCGGGTTGCGCATCACCATAAAGGACGCGATGTGATAAACGGCATCGTTCTTCCACTCGGTCCGGAATGCGGTGCCATGCCCGCATTCGTGCCAGCGGCTGTCGCAGGCCGACCCGTAAAGGACACCATAAAGCGCAAACGGTAGCACCGCCCACCAACTGCCCCAAAGCAGCACCCCGGCCCCGCCGGTAAGCGCCAGTAGGGCGAACCACAAAAGGGTATCGCGATCCGCCAACCTGTCCGAGCGTTGCATCAACTCCTTCATCACCTTGCGCGGCACGTCCGAGTGATACCATTCCGCCGAGGCAAGCCCGACCTCGACCGCGTGACGGTTTTCGGGACCGGTCAGGCTGTAGTCGCGCACCGCTGCGGCGTTCAGATCAACGGCGGTCATGAGGCACCGTCCTTGGCCAAGTACAACGGGGGAAACCGTTCGGTCGGATCGGGATAATCTGTCTCCGGTTGCCGCCGGATGGCAGCTATGCGCGCCTCTGCCCCCGCGATATCGGCGGCCCCGTCGAGGACCCGGAATTCGGCGTGGTAGGACCGCGCCTCGCCAGCGTCCAGCCATATCATCTCGTCCCGCTCGCGGGCAAAAGTATTGCCAGGTAAATGGTGGGTCGCCGCCTCGATCCCCATGACGTAGTTGCCCGACTGAAAGTTCTGCCACTGGAGGAAACAAGGCAGTTCCGTCTTGGCCGTTTCGATCTGGATGCCAAAGCCAAGCCTGTCATTGATTACCGCCACGGGCACCCGGCCCTCGGCATCGGCCTCGGTATCATGTTCCCAGACCTGTTCGGTCCAGTCCCGCTGCGGCGGTGGACAGGTGCGATATCCGACCCCTTGCGCCGCCAGCCCCGCCTTGGCGTGGGTGGCAAATATCGGCTCGCCGACGGGGGCCAGAAGGCGGGCACCGTCATCTATCACCGGGTAGCCGAGGTTGACGTGATACATCAGCATATGGGGCGTTCTGGCAAAACCGGCGTTGACCACCCGGTCCGACAGACGGACGAAGTTGCCCCCCAGATCCGCCTCGATCCGGCGGTGCAGGTGCAGGTTTTCCCCAAAAAGGGTCGCCTGAATGACAATCCCCTCGGCCCACAGAATACAGCGATCGCCCTGCCAGATTTCCCCGTACCCGGTTAGCCTTGCGGGTGTATTAGCAATGCGGCCGTGCAGCCCTTGGGGGACCGTCGCTCGGCGCGGATAGCGGTAGGTTTCGGCGGGCACCTCTTCCGGGCCCAGAATATGGTCGAGACCGCAGGTTGCCAGAAAACCGTTGAACGACCGGTTCCAGCCAAGGCCGCCCTCTTCCTCGGCGTGCGTTAGCGCGGGATGGCGAATGCCGCTGGCGGACTGCCAGCCGATGGGACGGCCATTGTGCGACAACTCTGCAATATCCATGGCACGGTCGACGGTGACGGAAAAACGCAGGCCGCTGCCGGTGTTGAACTCGAGCACGCGAACGCCCCGCCCGGCCCCATCTTCGACAGTCATCAGACGGACACCGCCGAATTGCGCCAGTGCTCCGGCCCGTTCGGCAAGCGACACTGCGTCATGGGTCATGCCAAAAAGCACCGTCATGCGCGCAGCCCTCCTCCCAGATCGTGCCTCACATATTGCAGGTTCAATTCGACGCATGCCGCGAAGGGAGTCAATAAAATGATTGAGCCTACTGAGGTGTTTTGAGGTGTCTTGGGCAGAAATTTGAGCCTCGCGACAGGAAATTACGGTACGTTACCGCGCAAGCCCGGGTTGACGGCACACCGGCCAGGCGAAATACCTCAAAAAGCTTCATAGGAGGTCAGTTTGCCACGACCAACCCTGACGGATATCGCCAAGGAGGCGGGGGTGTCCCTTGCCACAGTCGACCGGGCCATGAACGGACGTGGCAGCGTGCGGGCCCGGACCCTTGCCCATATCAAGGCGACAGCAAACCGGCTTGGCTACCTCGATGAGGATGGCCGTCCGGTCATGGCAGACCCGCCGCTTTTGCCTGTGCGGATCGTCTTTGTCCTGCCGCAGGGCACCAATGCCTTCATCCACGAACTTGAACGACAGGTCACTCTACAGACGCCGCAGTTCTCAGCGGTTGAGACAAAGGTGATGACCATCGCGGGATTCGATCCCCTGAGCCTGGCGCAATGTCTTGATAACCTGCGGGGCAAGGCGCAGGGCGTTGCCCTTGTGGCGCTGGACCACCCGGTGGTGCGCGAGGCGGTGCGCCGGCTGATCCGGTCGGGAACATCGGTGGTGACGCTTGCCTCTGACATTCTGAACGTGCCGCATCTGGGCTACATCGGCATCAACGACGCGCAGGCAGGGCGGATGGCGGGCTATCTTCTGGGCCGCCTGATCGGGCCACGGCCCGCCGCCAAGGTGGCGTTCTTTGCGGGCTCCCTCGCCTATCGCGGTCATCAGGAGCGCGAGATGGGGTTTCGTCAGGTCCTGCATGAGGACTTTCCAAACATCGAAATCGTCCAGTTCAGCGAAGTGCACGAGAACCGGGACAAGGCCCGTTCCGAGATGGCACGCCTCTTGATGCTGCATCCCGATCTGGCTGGCGTCTATAATGCAGGTGGTGCCACGGCAGGGATCGCCGGGGCGCTGACAGAGTTGGGGCGACATACTGACTGCGTCTTTATCGCCCATGATACCACCGACGGAAACAAGGCGCTCCTGTTGGACGGAACGCTTGACGCAGTCATCGACCAGAATGCCCGGGTAGAAATCCGCGAGGCCCTCAATACACTGGTCCATGCAGCACGAGAACAGGACTACGAAATGGTGCCGCCTCGCTTGCAGGTGGTCTTCCGTGAGAACCTGCCTGTTGAATAATCCAGAGGGATTATTGCGGTTCTGTGGCCGATCCTTGCGCAAAGACCCGCGCAAGCCCGGTTGACCTTCCACGCCTTTGGCCCATGATGGTCTTGTCGCCCGCTGACAGAGGACCCTCGCGCCCATGACGCCCGCCCCAAGCCCCGCCGGGGCCGACGTCCTCGTCACGCCCATCGCCCCCCCTCCGCCAACGTTTCAACAAAAATCCGACAGCCTGCGCGGGATCGCATACATGGCAGGCGGTATGTTCTTGTTCTCAGCTGTCGACACCCATGCAAAGTTTCTGACCGACAGCTTTCACCCGATCCAGATTGCTTGGTCCCGCCAGCTTGGTCTTTTTCTGGGGGTCATGATCTGGCTGATGATCAAGGGGCGCGGCGTGCTGCGGACCGAACATCCCTTACTTCAGATGAGCCGGGGGGCATTGGCAGCACTGTCCGCGACCCTTTTCATTGTTGCCGTGGCCTATGTGCCGCTGGCCGATGCGGTGGCGATCAGCTTTGTCGCCCCCTTCCTTGTAACCATCCTCGGCGCGCTGATCCTGGGTGAGTCCGTGGGCATCCGGCGTTGGGTCGCGGTGACGATCGGTTTTCTTGGCACGCTTGTCGTAATCCGACCAGGCATGGGTGTGATCCATCCGGCGGCAGGACTGGTCCTGCTTGCCGCCTTCCTGTTCGCCGTTCGCCAGATCCTGTCCCGGCGGCTAAGCGGGACGGACGGTACCGCCACGACTATCGCCTATACTGCGATCACGGCCAGCGTGCTGCTGACCCTGCCGCTCCCCTTTGTCTGGCGGACCCCGGAGTGGGGAAGGGAAGTCCTTCTCCTGACCAGCATGGCGATCCTTGCGGGCGGGGCGGAGGCGCTGGTGATCCGCTCACTTGAACTGGCCCAGGCCGTCGTGCTGGCCCCGGTTCATTACAGCCTGCTCTTGTGGGGTACCTTTTACGGTTGGCTGGTGTTCCACCAATTGCCGGACCTTTGGACATGGGTCGGGGCCGCGATCATCATTGCCACCGGCATCTACACGCTCAACCGCGAACGGCTGGCTGCGAAAGGGCACTAGCCCACCCTAGCCCCACATGTCCCGCATCCTTGCCCCGACGTCGATCGGGCCGGGCATCGGGACAGGGGTAGCCCCGGGAACAGGGGTCGGCGACCAATAGACCGGCTCAAAATGATCAAGGATGTCCTTGGGGATGAACCGGGTCCGAAGGGCGTAAAGGTGCCTGTCCCCGTTTCTGGTCTGCTGGGTCACATAGAACCTCAGGGGCACCCCGATGGTCAGATTGTCCTTGGCCCGGGTCATCGCAACGTAAAGCAGCCTGCGTTCTTCCTCCAGATCATCGGTGCAGCCGGTTCCCAGATCGGACGGGATACAGCCGTCCACCGCATTGAGGATGAAGACAGATGTCCATTCCTGCCCTTTGGCCGAATGGATGGTGGACAGGATCAGGTAATCCTCGTCCTGCATCGGCACGCCCGCCTGATCGCTGGTGGCATCTGGCGGGTCCAGGGTCAGTTCGGTCAGGAACCGCTCACATGTCGGGTAGCCCGAGGCGATCTGCTCAAGCTGGAGAAGGTCGGCCCGCCGCGCCTCGGCATCCTCATGAATGCGGTCAAGGTGAGGGTCGTACCAGGCGCGGGCCAGGCTGATGGCCTCGGGCCAGTTGACCCTTGTGGTCAGGGCCGCGACAAGCGCAGGCCAGTCGTCGCCCGAACGGGGCGGCGGGGCCACCCATTCCAGCGCGGCCAGCGGATCGGATGCAATCTCGATCGCATCAAGGACCCGCCCAGCGGCAGCAGGGCCAACACCGGGGATCAATTGCAAAATCCGGAACCCCGCGACCCGGTCCCTGGGATTCCTTGAAAAACGCAACAACGCCAGAAGGTCCTTCACATGCGCCGAGTCGAGGAATTTCAGCCCCCCGAACTTGACGAAGGGGACATTGCGGCGGGTCAGCTCGACCTCAAGCTGGCCTGAATGGCTTGAGGTGCGAAACAGGACCGCTTGATCCATCAGGCGCACCCCGACCTCGCGGTCGGCCAAGACACGGTCAACGATGTAGCGGGCCTGGTCAGCCTCATTGGCAAGCGTGACCAACCGGGGCTTCTGCGCCGATTGGCGGTCGGTCCAGAGGTCCTTGGTGAACCGCTCTTGCGCCTGTCCGATCACCGCATTGGCCGCTTCGAGGATCGGGCGGGTCGAACGGTAGTTGCGGTCCAGCGTGATAATGTCAGCCGGCGGCGAAAAGGCGGTGGGAAAATCAAGGATGTTGCGCACCGTGGCCGCCCGAAAGGCATAGATCGACTGGGCATCGTCCCCCACCACCGTTAGTCCCTGCCCATCAGGCTTCATCGCCATCAGGATACGAGCCTGAAGGCGGTTGGTGTCCTGATATTCGTCGATCATCACATGATCCCAGTTCGCCCCGATATGGGCGGCAAAACCGGGGTCAGACATGGTCTGCGCCCAGGCCAGCAAGAGGTCGTCGTAATCGAGCACGTTCTGCGCCTGCTTGGCCCGCACATAGGCCCCGAAAAGGCGTTTGAGGTCATCCTCCCACCCTGCGCACCAGGGGAAATGCCGTTTGAGGACCTCGGCCAGCGGCACTTCTGAATTGATGGTGCGGGAATAGATCGACAGGCATGTGCCCTTGGTGGGAAACCGGTTTTCGGTGCCTGACAGGCCCAATTCGTGCCGACACAGGTTCAAAAGGTCGGCGCTATCCTCACGGTCATGGATGCTGAAATCCGGGTTAAGCCCGATGGCCGGGGCATGTTCGCGCAGGATGCGGGCCCCGATGCCATGAAAAGTCCCTGCCCAGGTCAACGCCTCGGCCGCATAGCCGCCGCCCATTGCCCGTTCGGTAATCCGGGCGACGCGGCGGGTGAGTTCCGTCGCGGCCCGGCGGGAAAAGGTCATCAGGAGGATCCGCCTCGGATCGGCCCCGTTGACCAGCAGATGAGCGACCCGGTGGGCCAGAGTGTTGGTCTTGCCCGACCCTGCCCCGGCGATGACCAGAAGCGGTGGGGGAACATCGGTACCGGACACGCCAAAGACGACAGCGGCGCGTTGCTGATCGTTCAGTTTTTCAAGATATGACGCCATCATTGCGGTGTCCAACCTGCTCACCCAGCCCCGATCAGGAGACGTTAACCCCTCATGAACGAAAAGGGAACACAGGGAATAGTGGCGGCGAGGTTGAGGGCCTTTGGACCCGCATTGAGAATGGCACCCATCTTGTCCGCTTGCCCAAGCCCTTTGGCTCGTGCAATCTCGAGCCACATAACCGGGCAGCGGGGTGTCTTCCGGACCCGCCCGACGTCGCAAAGACGCGTGAAACCCCCGTGAAACCGGCCCTTCGCAGGAGTGGGGCTTTTTTCGAAGGCCGCGCTGGCAACCATTTGCGCGGAAATATCGGGGGGTGGTTCAGATGAACTCAGTCGGGGTGATTGGCGTTGGGGATATGGGCAGCGGGCTGGCCCGAAACCTGATCAAGAATGGCTATGTGGTAAAAGGGCTCGACCTCAAACCGGACCGCATGCAGGCGCTTGTGGAGATGGGCGGGATCGCGGGAACGTCGCCCGCCGATGTCGGCGCATCCTCGCACGCTGTCTTTGTCATGGTGATGACGGGGGACGAGGCGAAATCGGTCATTCTTGGCGACGGCGGCCTTGTGTCCCACCTGCCCAAGGGCGGCGCCGTGATCCTGAGCGCCACGGTCAAACCCCGCGAAGCGCGCGAGATCGGGGCCGCAATGGAAGGGTCCGGCATCCACCTGATCGACACGCCCGTTTCGGGCGGCTTTCCCGGCGCGCAGAACGGGACCCTGACGATGATGGCCGCCGCCCCGGACGCGGTTCTGGACGCATTCGCGCCGGTCATGCAGGCGGTGTCGGCCAACATCCACCGGGTCGGCACCAAGCCGGGCGACGGGCAGACGGTCAAGGCCTGCCTGCAATCGCTGATCGGGGCGCAGTTTTCGGCCACCTTCGAGGCGGCAGCCCTCGCCGCCAAAGCCGGCGTGTCAGGGCAGGTCCTGCTGGACGTCTTTTCGACCTCTTCCGCCGGATGCGGCGTGGTCAACAACGCGCTGGAAAAGATCATCGACCGCCAGTTCGAAGGCACTGGCAGCCACATCAACACCATGCACAAGGATCTGACCATCTCGATGGGACTGGGAGAGGAGTTGGGCGTGCCCCTGCACACCGCCGCCTCTGCCATGCAGATCTTTCACGCCGGCCGGACCAAGTACCCCAACGGTGACAACTGGGTCTGCACCCGCGTCATCGAAGAAATCGTGGGGGCAGAGCTGCATCGCAAGGCCAAGCCATGAAACTGGGCGTCATCTGCGACGGCATCAGCCGCGACCTGCGTCATGCGGTCGATGTGATGGACGAATACGACCTTGAGTATGCAGAACTTCAGTTCGTGGGCGATACCGAAGTGGGCGACCATTCGACGGCCGAGATCCATGAGATCGACACCATCCTGCGCGACCGGGGCAAGCCAGTCTGCTGCCTGTCCCGCCATGTCTTTGCGGGCATGACAACCGCCAACAAGCCCGGCGATGCCGACCATACCCGGCATATGGACGCCCTGAAGCGGGTCATGGACATGGCCCACGTCGTTGGCGCCCCGCTTGTCAGGATCATGACCCAGCGGAAGGAACAGATCCTCTGGGGCCGCAACGGGGCCGAGCAGTGGAACGTAGCCAAAGGCGCATGGGACACCATGCCCCCGATGATCGCCCCGGCGGTCGAGCTTGCCCGCTCCGAGGGCCTGACGCTGGTGGTTGAGACCGGCAATGGCACCATGGTCAACTCCAACTACACCGCCCGCAAGCTGATCGACGATCTGGGGGCCAAGGATGTGCTCAAAGTTCTATGGGACCCGGGCAACAATTGCTGGTGCCACGAACGGGCCTACCCCGAAGGCTATGCCGAGGTGCGGGACGGCTACCTTGGCCATGTCCATATCAAGGACGTCTTCGTCGACACGCCCCGCGCGACGTTGGAAGTGCGCCGCATGGGGGAAGGCCAATTGGGTCCCCTGTTCCAGCCCATCGCGGACGCTCTGCGCGCGGACGGCTACGACGGTGTTGTATCGTTCGAGAGCGTGTTCCACCCCGGCAACGGTGACTATGAGGCCGGGTTTAGAGAGTGCATCGGGGCCTTCAAGGCGCTCTTTGGCTAAGCAGCGTGTCGCTTCTCGCTGTGCGTGGTCACGACCCGCCCAGCGCGCGTTTCACCGGCAAGGCGTCTAACCCCATGAACAAGCGTGCCAGCGCGTGTAGTCGTTCGGGCGGCATCGCCCCGGTTTGCCAGGCCTTGGCCGACACCCCCAACATGCGCGGCAAAAGCATCGGCCACATCTGCCCGTCCTGACTAGTGAATTCAGACCAGAAGCAGCCCT
>Ga0209652_1001082_pt1 | contig 22424 bp, 22 predicted proteins | sample SaaInl74LU_5_DNA_FD_184641 | JGI IMG/M metagenome (GOLD analysis project Ga0209652, IMG submission 184641) | Marine microbial communities from expanding oxygen minimum zones in the Saanich Inlet - ESP_74LU_5_DNA (SPAdes) (version 2) | ecosystem: Environmental > Aquatic > Marine > Intertidal zone... | reverse complement strand
TACCCCCCTCTTCAAGATACTAGGGTAAAGCTAGGTGACAACTTCGACCTATACCCCCCTAAAACTCAGCCTAGCCAAAATTCTTATACCCCCCGGGAGATATAGTCTGAGCGATCCCCGAAACTGTCACCTCGCACCGACACTTTCACAATGACATGATCTCGCGACCGACGGCACGCTAGGTACCACCATACTTATCATCATCTGATCGCCCCACTCATTATTCACCATCTAACAGTTCTTTCAAAGATATTTTGCAGAGAAGAGTAGGAAGTCGCATTGAAAAGTCGTTTCGACTGACGGCAGCCGCCTCACATTGCAAAGCTATAGGTTCACCCGACACGCAATAAAAATACATACACCACCCACTTGTCATTGGTCACTCTAGCAATTACATTCATTGAAACGAATACAGCACACGATAAAAATGGCGGAGCTCAATGTCGAAAAGTTCTATGAGCGATTGAACAAGATTCATGCTCATTTTTTAAAGCATAGGTAAGACAGCACGCATTGCAGATTGGGTGCATGTGGTGATGATATTAGGTGACATGTAATTGTCATGGACGATTAGACAGTGTTGACGCGGTTGATCAAATGCACACGATCGCTGTAGTGCTACACAGCCACCGCTCATATATCGTGCACTCTTTATCATCCTCTCTATCTTATGTATCTAAACATCTTTTCATTTCTTCTCATCCTTCACATCACTTGCCCAAAAAATATATTATCATAGAGAGCAAATCTGGAACGGTGCCAACTGTATTACACTCAATCGGGCATCGTCATCGGACGATGACTACCGCAAGAGTAATGTACTTCATCTCTACCTCTTCGGATATGAGCTACCAGATACAGTTCTTCTTCTGACCAAAGATGGCAAATGCACCGTCCTTGGAACGAAGAAGAAGTGTGAGTTTTTGGAACAGGCCATGGGGAAAGAACCAAAAGGTGGATCAGTGAACAAATTGGAGCTACTCGTCAAGAGTAAAGCTGACAATAATGCAAACAATTTTGAGACGCTATTGAAGTTGGCAAGGGGAGAGAGCAATGGCGAAGCAGTCAAGATTGGGTTGATTAAGAAAGAATTCAAAACCGATCCCAAAGATGGCGTTGTTATGGGATGGGAGAAGAAGATTGAAGAAGCAGACTCCAACCTGGAAGTTGTGGATTGCACACATGGATTGAGTATGGTGATGGCAGTGAAGGAGAAGTATGAACTTGATTTAATCAAAAAGTCGTCTGTTTTGAGTAACAAAGTTCTCAAGCATTCGTTCATCAAAGACATTGAAGATGTGATTGAGAATAACAAAACTACAACCCACGAGGCTATTGCGGAACAGATCAATGATGTTATTGAGGACCCATCAAAAATCAATCTCAAGGTTCCGCAGGATCTTGTGCAGTCGTGCTACTTTCCTATCATTCAGAGTGGGGGGGACTACGACTTTAAGGTTTCGGCAACGTCCAACTCGGAAAATGTCAAGTTCGATATAATCACGGTGATGCTTGGTTCACGCTATTCAAATTATTGCAGCAACATTGGTCGCACGCTTCTGATTGATCCACCCAAACAGGTGCAGCAAATGTATGACACGCTTTTAGGAGTTCACGATGCGGCGTTGAAGGCCATGGTTCCGGGTAAGCCACTCAAAGCAGTTTATGCTGCAGCAGTCAAATATCTGACGGACGAGGGTAAAGATAATTTGGTTTCTTCCCTTCCCAAGTCATTGGGCTTTTCGGTTGGATTGGATTTCCGTGATGGTAACCTCTTGCTGAATTCGAAGAGTACAGTTCCGTTCAAGGCAGGCATGGTGTTTAACTTGGCAGTAAGCTTCTCTGGATTGACTTTGAGTGGAAGCGCTAGAGCTTCAGCGAACGATGAAAGTGCTGTAAGTGTTGATTGAGTCATTAACGTGATGTGAATATAATTTTGATGTCATCGATCTCAATCTCATTTGTGCTCACATTTTTGCTTTTCGATGAAATAGGTGAAGAACTTGTCACAGTATGGGCTGGTCATTGCTGATATGATTGCCGTCACTGACAAAAATGCAGATATCATGACAAAGTTTGGCAGAGACCGTGGAGACATTTCGTATTCCATGCTGGACGAAAGCGGCGATGATGACGAAGAGTCGGATGAGGATGACGCGGACAGGAAGCTTGCGAAGAAAATTGCCAAGCAAGAAGCTGACGAGCCTTCTGGGGGAAGAAAGTCAAGTCGTCTGGCAGCAAATGCTGCTTCAGGTGCTGTGGATGTAGAGGGGGTGGCTGAAAGAGAGCGCAAGCAGATCGAGCTGATGGCACGCAAGAACGAGGAACGGTTACGAGAGCTTGCAAGAAGTTCTAGAAAGAAGGGTGGTGACGAGAAGTCGAAGAAAGGAGAGGAAATAGAGGCGTACAAAAGTACAAAAACTTTGCCTGACAATGTCCTGCCTAATCAAGTCAAGGTTGATATGGCAAATCAATGCGTCATCTTGCCAATCTGCGGCAACCCCGTTCCGTTTCATATCAGTACTATCAAAAACGTGGTGCTACCAGATCCTGATAATGCAGCATACCTGAGGATCAACTTTTACACTGGGGGCATGGCTGTCGGCAAGGATTGCCCAGAAAATACAGCGAAATTGGTGCAAAAATATGCTCCTTACGCGACTTTCATTAGAGAGATGACATTCAGAAGTCTAGATAGCCACAGTCTCACAACGGTATGTTTGCCCCCAAATGCATCTTTTGTTTCATCTTCCTCATCAATACTCTAACAGTCTTCAATTTTTAACTTGCTAGGCATTTCGTCAAATCTCAGAACTGCGTAAGCGAGCAAGAATGAAGGAAATTGAAGAGAAGGAAGAAGCCAACCTCGTGAAGCAAGACAAACTCGTCAGAACCAAGAACGAGCGTGTGCCGCGTCTTTCTGACCTCACCATGCGACCTGTGTTTGCTGGAAGGAAGACCCAGGGCAATCTGGAATCTCATACGAACGGTCTTCGCTTCATCTCTACCCGCGGTGAGATTGTGGACATCATGTACGCCAACGTGAAGCATGCAATTTTCCAACCATGCGAGAACGAGATCATGGTATTGATTCATTTTCATCTAAAGAACCCCATCATGGTTGGGAAAAAGAAACAACAGGATATCCAATTCTTTACTGAAGTTATTGACGCCAGTCAAGCTGTCGATGCCGGCAAACGTAGTATGTATGATCCTGACGAGATGGACGACGAACAACGTGAGCGGCAGCTGAAGAAGAGACTCAACGAGGCTTTCAAAGACTTTGCCCGTAAGGTAGAAGGAGTGGCACGAAAGAACGGGTACTCCCTCGAGTTTGACATTCCCTACCGTGATCTTTCATTCATTGGAAACCCGCACAAAGAAATGGTGTCTATTCAACCGACTCTCAATTGCCTTTGTAACTTGACCGAGACTCCTTTCTTCGTAGTTGATCTGTCTGATATTGATCATGTCCATTTTGAGCGTGTTACCTTCATGAGTAAAGCATTCGACATGGTCCTGGTCAACAAAGATTTCACAAAGCAGCCATATCGTATTGATATGATCGCTAACGAGGAAAAGGATTCTATTCAGGAATGGCTCACTGACATGGAGATTTCATACACGGAAGGACCAATGAACCTCAACTGGAAACAGATCATGTCGCATGTCTTGGGCGACGATCGATTTTACATGGACACAGAAGAAGACGAAGTGACAGCAAAGGAAGCAGGTTGGGAATTTCTCCGCATGTTTGGAAGAGACGAAGCAGACGACGAGGAAGGAAGTGAGGAAGAGTCGGGCTATAGTGAAAAGAGTGAAGAAGAATCCGAGGAGGATGCAGATTCCGCTGACGAAGACTTTGACACTGACGAGGACGATGAGTCGGAGTTTGATGGTGATGAAGACCTTGAAGAGCAGGGAATGGATTGGGAAGATATGGAAAGAGAAGCTGCAGCCGACGATCGTAGGAAGAAGAGGGACGGCGAGGAAGATGTTAGGCCTGCAAAGAGGAAGCGTCGCCGTTAGGAATTAATTTCATACTATAAGCAATGGTCATACAATTGCCAGCGATCATACAGCTGTAATCATAACGTTTCGACGAGGAGCACGAGTTGCAGCATCAACCAAAGCCTTCTCGCACTTGCATCTCTGAATCTCGAATTCTTTCATCAACGCGTCTGTATCGCAACTGTCCTCAGCAGCATAAACATCGAGCAAAGCTCCACGAAGCTTTCCAAGAGAAAGCCGTGCAACTGATCTCCGGTGGTATGACTTGGAATGAGTAGGACAAATCCGCAACGCTGCGGTAGCATCCTCTTCAGCACGACCGTAATTGAACATTTTCAGATGTGTCAATGCTCGATTAGAAAAGATCACAGGCGTCTTCAACGACTCCTTGCTTTCGAGACAGTGGGTGTAGCATTCCACTGCTTCATCGAATTGTTTCTTCGCAAAGTACTCAGGTGCAGGCGGCAATCGTTGAGTAGGTTTTTCTGTCTGTGCAGGTTTTGAGTTCTTTAACGTATCCATCCAAGTTGATAAGCCCTGCAACACATCGTTTCTCTCCTCCGCATCTTGGCGGATGCGTTGCTGGAGCTGCCGTTGGTTTTCCATGTCGTTATGTATGTCCCTTCCCTGTTACTAGAATCGGTGTTTTGTAGCGAGAGAGCAATGTTTTAAAAAATTATTTCAATTGCTAGGCGAAAATAATGAATAATTTGCTCCCTTTGGAGTTAACTCCCCCTCTTCAGCCATCTTCGACGCAAAACACCTGCATGCAACCAGCTCTCCCCCTTCACACAACATGAAGGAGTATGCTATGGTACAATACGCAGTTGATTATTATTTGTTGATACAAATGTTAGATTTACATTTCACTCCATCTTGGTCATAGCGACCAAGTGATCATATTCCTTAACCCACTTCTATATTCTACTCCACTTCTTCACAAGCAAGCAAGCACCGACCATGAATTACTCCTTCTGTGCTGCCTTCTTCTTCTGATTGAATTTAAGTCCTTCCTCTGGATTAGTCAACACACTATCAAAAATGAGACCAGGAGATCCCTGTCCAAGAACATCGCCCTCATCCTTCTGACCATCTGGAGATGGCTGGAAGTATTCCGGATCTCTTGTTGTTGCATCCTCATATGCCTCTTCATCCTTGGTCAATTGTTCCAAATCCTTATCACATTCATAGGCATGCATCCGTGCCAATTCCAATGTGTCTAGGGCATTGCTGGCCATAAGTTGAAGTTCTTCCTCTGAAACCTTACGGACCATTTTGGCAGGATTGCCAGCCCAATATTGACCAGCTGCAACGACAGTTCCGGGCGTCACCACGGACCCCGCCGCCACGATGGAGTTGGATTCCACCACCGCCCCATCCAAGACTTGTGCACTCGCAGCCACAACACAGGAGTCTTTCAATGTGGCAGCATGAACAATTGCTCCTGGTCCAATGGTAACATTGTCCCCAATAATTGATGGAAAGTCCCCCTGAATTTTGGCCACATGAATTACCGCCCGATCGCCTACACTGGTATTATCTCCGATGACAACCTTGTGCACATCGCCTCGTACGGTGGCTCCGTACCATACACTTGCATCCTTACCCAACGTGACGTCACCAATGACACTTGCATTTGGTGCCACAAAGGCAGTATTGGTCGAGACTGTGGGAGTCACCCCATCCACTGCCACAAAGCGTGTGGAAGGGACGAGACGCTCGGAGTATTTGACCACCTCCATGGATTTACCGAGGGAGTCGAGCGACTGGCCCACTTTGCGGGCGGCGTTGGAGGCGGCGAGGACTACGCGGGCGCCGAGGGAGGTCATGGTGTTATTGTTGTTGTTGCTTTAAAGAATTAATTAGTGTTACTCTATGGTGATGTCACTCTCATGTTAGGGGGGATTTTCACCATTGTAAAAAAGGCGAGAGGTCCAGCAAGACGCGACATATGACGTGTCGTCAATGTCAGTATCCATAATGACACAAAAGATTGTGATAGATCTTCACGGTTCGACAGCTTTCGACGATGGCAATAAAACCAACAACATCTATCTATCGGATCTCTACTAGCACTGCAGAGCACCAACGCTAATAGTATCTTTTTCTCTGGACTCTCACTGACAACCAAGCTGTCAGTATTATTATTATAGCGCAGTTACCTAATATACAATCAATCAATCCACAATGGCGCCCTCAATGGAGATTGACGACAATGTCGACAAAAAATCAAAATCATCAACCGCCGCCAAGAAGGTAGGCACGCCCTCTGCCTCCTCCGAAGAGGCTTCTCCCCACCCCGACATGTCGCTAGCGCAAGATATCCATCGCGTCATGATGGTTCACAGCTCGACTTTGTCAGTGGAGGATGCCACGGCGATTATTGGGATGGATCCTGCTGCATTGCTGGACAAGGTGATTAGCAGGGTTGGGACCGGCGGTAAGAGTGTCGAGGAGGCAATTAAAGAGAATGAGGCCAAGTACAATAAGACAGAGGAGGACAGCACAGAAGACAAGAAGAAGGATGAAGATGAGGACTCTGATAAAACAGATGAAATTGTTGAACCTCTCCTCAATGCGGCACTGTACCGTCATCTCCAATCTACACTAGGATACAACAAATCTGACGCCCTTAGCGAAGTCAACCTCACCGCAATCGAAGCTCATCATGAAGCTATCATCAAAATTCTACGTGAAAATATTACCAAAGCCAAAGATGAGGCAGGTGACATGGAAGTCCTCCATGCACACATGGATGTGGCCCGATACTGCGCCAAATGCACCACAAAGGAAATGGCTCTATCAGCTTACGAAGAGGTGGTGGCTTTGCCAAAATTAAGCATTGGGAAAAAGCTCGATGCTTACCTTGAAATGACACGTGTCTGTTCCTTTTGGGGAGATTGGAAATCAATGAATGAAACGCTGACCAAGGCTGCCAAGGTCATTGAAAAGGGAGGAGATTGGGATAGACGCAATCGTCTCAAGGCCTATCAAGCAATGAGCTATCTGTGCAGCAGAGATTTGAAATCGGCAAGCACATTGTTGGTAGAAGGAATTGCTACATTTTCTTGCGCGGAACTTTGTGAATATTCCGAGTTTATCATGTATGCGATTGTGACGAATTTGTTGTATTTGAAACGGACGGAGGTGAAGAAGAGTATTATTGATGGGAGTGAGATTTTGCAAGTTTCCAAGGATATTCCCGTAGTGGTAAGTTTTGATGCAATTGCAGTTTTGGTAGTACTTGATGTTTTATCACCTGTTGATCGCAGACAACTCACAATAAACCTTCTTCTTATTGACACACAGATGCAACTGGCCAACACTCTCTACGAGTGTGACTACAAAGCCTACCTCCACACGCTTGTTGATCTCCAACCTCATCTCGTGGCCAATCGCTACCTTCAACCACATGCTGGGTACATCCTTCGTGAGCTTCATGTTTTGGCATTTCAGCAATTTCTCGACTCCTACCAATCCGTCACTCTTGAGAGTATGGCCACATCATTTGGAGTTGGAGTCGAGTTTTTGGACTTGCAACTCAGTCGATTCATTGCTGCAGGGAGACTTACTGCCAAGATCGATAAGTATGGTGGTGTTGTGGAAACTAATAGGCCTGATTGGAAGAATGCTAGGTATCAAGAAATGATTCAGAAGGGAGATTTGCTCTTGAACAGGATCCAAAAACTTGGACGGGTTGTTGATTTGTAATCAGTTGCTGGAGTTGCAGTTGTTTCTAGAGCAATACGTCTTGTATCGGCTTGATTCATAGTAAAGAGTACTTTTATTTAAGGTTTTCTAAACGTGATTGTTCTTTTTCCAGTCACACTTCTTCTACGATACCATATTTACTTGGCATCACTCTGTCATGACGCCACCAAATCATTGTCACTTGGAATGAGTGGAGTTCTTCCCTTTCCTTTCCTAACCACCGTGATGGATAACGACGATTTCAAAGGACGCTGTGTAAGTGTGAAGGTCTCAGACGCATTGTCATTGCTAAAGACCAGCCTGCATTCTTTGCAATGAAGCATATCTCCAGGCTTGATTTCTTGAATTGAAAATTTTTGTTCACATGCGACGCATTCCGTCTGAGAAATTTCCCTCTTGAGAATATAAGTTTCTTCCTTTTGAACCTGATATTCCAATTCATCAATCTCTGCCTGGATTTTGTTTGCCTCGATCATGTTTACATGTCTCATTGCATTTGTTTTTTTCTTTTGTAACGCTTCGATCATTTCAGTCATATCGGCAGCAGTAGGGAGGACAAAACGTAGTGGAAAGAGCCTTCGCAGTTCTTCGTCAGCTTGTTCATTGCCTGCTTCAGCTGCTTCAACATTCATATTGATTGCATCTTCCAATGCCTCTCGAGTTAAGAATTCCTTGCGAGCATTGGCTATTGTAGTCTCACAAATTTCATTCAGAAGCTGATCAGTGCTTTTCACTGGTATATCCAATCCTTGGTGAAATTGAACTTGTGCTTCGGTATTAACGGCAGTACTTCGAGATGTGTGTGGCTGCTGGGGCCCTCTTTGATCAACTCTATCGTCAACATAGCCACAAACTTTGTCATCGACATAAGCACACATGAATAATGGATTACTCAGAACAGCTGCACTAAAATCTAATTTTGGAGTCCAAGACCTTGGTGGTTGAACAGCAAGGAAGGAAGAATCATAGAATGCCACCACTCGATCACCTATTGAAGAGATGAACTCTTTAACTCCACTGGATCTTTGCTCCTGTGCATACTCTTCCTTTTCCTTCTTTTGTCGCTCTGAATCCAACTTTTTCTGTCGCTCTGCATCAAACAAGTCTTCTAAGCTAGAAGCGCTACTATCCGTCGACACTGCTATTAGTTGTGGTACTTTTGATTCCATTGTACTTGAGCACTACTTATGCTAGATGATCATAAGGATCGTGTTGTTGCAAAGCTGATGAGAAGTGGAAGTGGACGCGTTTCATCCAAAAATGTTCCGCAAAAGATGACTGCGATATTCATGAGTTACGCATTCTTTTATTTCTTGTAGGGAAGAAACAACACCCACTCTCACTGAATATTCAGCATGCACGAAACGGGCTTCGCGTTCCGTCGTGTAGACGTTGGCAGCAGAGCATCCATGAACCTGCTCTTGACCACTAATGCACACAACTTTTGTAGTTCGCTTGTGCAGACAACACTGATTTTGAAGACAACGAAGACAATGAACTTCTCCTACGGTAGAGGCTACAAGCAAGCCTCCTTCCTATCAACTCTTAGCCTGTTAGCTTCGTTCTCCGCGGCTCTTAACTCGGAGACTACTTGCATCGGCTGCCCACTCAACGCGGACGAAAACTCACCTTATTCGAAATACAAACATTGGGAAGATGCACCAGCAAGTTGGGAAGAGTATGGTCATGACAACGATGAATCTGTTTGCGGTGTCCCCAGGTTGACTGTTGAGCAGTGGGAAAAGGGGAAATGGTGGCAGAAGAACAAACCAGTCATCGTCATGAATGTCACAGAACAATGGCCTGCGGTGGAGCATTGGAAGAAGTAAGAACTCTATTTGATATTACATGCATTATCATTTGAAATTGAATCGCAGAAGATCTTACCAGAGAACTTATTTTCATCTTCTTACTATTCTTAATCTGTGCTCTTTAGGGAAGAAATGCTGAAAAGATACTTTGATGCTGAAGCTACAATGGGAGAGGCAAGGTTACTTGGAGAAACTGGACCCGACGACGCAGGTCATACTTTGACTCCAACCACAGTTGGAACATTCATCACGCAACATATGTATGACCCCTTGAAATATTTCTTTGATCGCAAACTTCGTGCTCCGCAGGGAATGCTTGATGATTGTCATCCCTATCCACAGCCTACGCGTGCTTATTTGAAAGATGAAATGGCTTATGCTATCGAAGCCCCATCGCACAAGAGGAAGGTAGACCCAAGAGATGATATTTGGAGGGACCATTTGGCAATATCTATTGGAAAGGACTTGACAGGACTTTCATTTCACCATCACGGACCTGCTTGGAATGTTGTTATCTTCGGAGCAAAGCGCTGGATTCTCTGGGATCACAATAGGTTCAAGAATAACATGACTCGACAATTGCGCATTGTGAGACCGCTTGACGATGCAGAGTTGGAAGATAGGGTACCTCCATCGGATGTCCGATCACATGTACTCTCTTCGCCGGAATGGATCAAGTATTTATATCCTAGTCCTGAGCGCGAGGAAGAGATACGTGCACATGGGCACGATTGTATCCAACGAGCTGGAGAGCTAATGTTTGTGCCTCGAAGATGGATGCACAGTGTTATCAATATTGGTGATACAGTATCAGTCATCTCTGAAGTTGGACATGTGAAAGGGGAGGGTAAAACAGAAGATGACTTCGCTTACGACCCATATGAAAGTAGTGATGATGACGAGGAGGATCACAATGAAGAGGGCTTATCAACTGAAGAGAAGATTCGTCGACGAGGTCCACCTCCACAATGGCTATGCGCAGATCAGAACCCGAACCATCCAGCGTGTATTTTCTGTGCAAAGAATCCCGACAACCCTGTCTGTGGCGATGGTTTTATAGATGAAGATTCATCATCATCGGATGATTCTTTTGACGAGTAAGCAGTTGTTTATGTTCAGTGAAGCAAGAGCAAGTAAAGATGAGAATGAGCAAGATTAGAAAATAATGAGAAATAATAGGGGTAAAAATAAGAAATGTTATGATTGCAACAGCGCAACATCTGGAATCAGACAAGAAAGCAACGTGTCTACAACGACCCCAACGAATATTGAAACAAAGCTGTGTATGATAATACCAATTTAAAGTTAAGTAGATCATCTGCTGATGTAGATGTAAGGTATGATGAATCAGAGGTTGGCCGAGTACATCCATCTCCATCTTTCGATGATTGCTGTGCCTCTGATTCTCAATGAAATGCATCTTCTCAACAATAAACAGCAAGTAAAAAACGACTCCAAAACAAGACTTTCCTGTGTGGTACCGCCCAATACTAGATTGGTGGAAACGTTGATTCTCCACCGTATGCATCAATAAATAAATATATAGTATGAATTCCCCGCAGAACAAAAATAGATACCACCACTCTCCAAAAGTGCTTTAGCTATCCTTGTCCATGCTCTTTCTCGCAATTCTAGCCGATCGTCGTCCAGCTGGAGTCGCCACACTGCCAGCTCCTTTTGCTGCTTTCTTTGTCGAAGCTGGAGATAAGATGCTTGGCTTTGGTGTTTTTTTCGGCGTAGACGTCACTTTCTTTGTTGCTTTGCCTGTGGGCTTCAACAGCGTGAAACCCACAGCAAGCACAAGCAAGCATACGATTGCACCGATCTGCGAGTAAAGCATAGGTATTGTCAGTGTGAGATGAGCGAAGGGAAATGACTCAGCGTGACGCTGATGTGATAACTTTTGATTTCATTCAATTCGAACGCAGGCACAGACAATCCGCTTTGAGTATCGCATCATCTCGAAAAAAGAAAATAAAGTAGCTTACCACAATGGGAGAAGTCAAATCAAGCTCCATGGTTGTTTGCTAAACTGGTGATGATTCATTCATAAGAGCTCAATCAATGGTGGAGTGAGGTGTGCAAGAAGCAACAAGCAACGTTTTTTTTTGAAATTTAAATGTTTGGCGATTGGGGGCGATGAGCTGAGAGGAGAGAGAGAAGAGAGAAGGTTTGGCAAAGCTGCTTCTCGCTTGCCGCCTATTGCCGCACTCCACTTCATTCAAGCTCGAAGGAACGGACGAACCTTTCCATTTGACAATAGACTTGACATCAATTGTCGAAGAAGGCAATTAATTTTATAGTTATCATTGCAACAGATGCCACTCTGAGAAGAAACTTACTTCCATAGCAGAAAAAAGTACAAGATGCCTACGCACGGAGCAAGTGATGGCAAGCCAATCCATCCACTGTCAAGAAATCGCAAGAGGTAAATTACTCCCACAAAACTTCATCTCCTAAGTGGATCCAACAACCTTCCAAGTCTTTTTGAAGTCTTCTGTCTCAATCACCAAGTATCCCTCACTCATACCAGGAGAAGATGGTCGATACTTGATTACAAAATCAGTATCCTCCCTCTGCATTAGAGATCCCTCAGCAGGTTCAATAACCCAGTCACTAGAAGTTCCTTCAGTGAAGGCCGCACGGAAATCAGCAAATCCCATGTAGGGGTTGCGGAGCTAAGCGAAGTAACGTACGATGATTGAAAGAAACCAAAAGTGAGTTCAAGCATGAGTAAAACGATTTACAATAGACATATAGCTCTCGACAGTGGGCGACAAATAACTTACTGCCATTGTGTGTGTCTCGACCCTGTTGAGTGCCGACTTGATCTCGATCGTGCCCTCAATATCATCACCCACCGCCACGGCCCCAAACTCCTCATCGTAGTCAAAGTCAGCGACTCGCTCGACCCCAAACTTGGAAAGCGCACGCCAATTCTCCTCAGCTGTCGTTTGTTGTGAATCAAAGTTATCAGCCATATCTTTCAGGTGAAGATTCTTAGCACGCACTTCTTGCTGATTTTGCCAATTCTCCAACTGTTGTGCACGAGCAGTGTCCATTTTCGGGTTCTTTTCACGCAATGAATCGGCGTATCCATTGGAGGTACCCCATGCATTCTTCGCACTCATCGATTGTGACTTTGCAAGCTGTGGAACTTGGTCCATTTTTTCCAATTGCTTGTTTCCATCACCTGCAACACCCATTTGTCCATCTCCTCCATCGAATTCGTCTTTAAAGTCGACGTAGTCTGCGAAGCTACCAGGACCAAATGATTTTACTTGAGATTTGTCCATTTTGTTAGCCTCGCGTGACTGAGCTTCAACATCGGGGGTGTCCGATTCTGCGTAGAGCTCCGCTGATAGATCATCAAGGTAGCCCATCTGGAGGGAAGAGGGTGATGATTGGTGAATTCTAGCACGTTGGACACGTGATGGTGCAAAGGCGCTTGTAGTAGCAGCAGTGCCGATAAGAGTAATGGTGACGGGCTTTGATAAAAGATTCATGGTGATGACTAGTTGCAGTAGAGGACTTTTGTTAGTTGTGGATCCGCGGGGTGTCAAGCACAACGATGGGAATGCTTGTTCTTCAAGATGTGATGGGGAAAAGCAGCTTTTCGATGTGAAGATCTTGCTTCAGATTTTGATTTTGGAGGAACATGTGCGTCATTTGTCCCGGAAGGATTGTGGACATACGGTCCTATGAGTTGTCCTATCAGGACCGCTTTGGACACTTTGGTCTTTGGTCTTAGACTTCTTACGTCGGAATTCCGTACGTATGTGTTCCGAAAAAGTTCTCAACACGTCCCGGGCGGTCTCCACTCTCCACTCTCCACAGCCACCAAAAGCCACAGCCAAGGCTGCAAGGTGCAAGGAGCATTGCCAAACGAAACAGCTCATACATTGCGTTCCTCGTAGCGACCAAACATAACTACGCACATCCATTTCGTTTTCATATCCTCATATATTACACGCCTTCACCCGCATTAGACACCGACCTTTCACGCTTACAACGCAAACTATTTCCACAAACTACGTAAGAATTCCCAGCACTGCAGAACAAATATAAAAATGCCGACACCATCGTTACCCACGCTCTACTTTGACCAAGAAGGATCATCCGAGAAACAAGATGCGCTCAAATCCCTTCCGTCGGAAATTGTAAACAATGTCTCTTCCTTTTTGGACTGGGGAGATCTCGCTCGTCTTGCATGTGTGCAATCTAGTTGGAAGAATGTGGTTGCCGATGCAGCAGAGTTTGGCGGACGGGAGGCAACTTGGGAGTTGACCACTTGTTTGCTTGGAGGCGAGAAGCTACAAGAGGAGGAGACAACCGACAGTGTGCTCTATTTGGCACACGCCATTAATACAAGAGGGCTGCAAACGAATGAACCATTGGCCGTCAAGTACCTCACACAAATGGCAGGCGTGCCTGTAGATGAATCTCAATTGCCCAAGATTGCTGCCTCAAGTGAAATTGAACAGGAATGCAACAGTATTTTACCAACTGATTGGAAATCTTCTGTTGACTCTACCAACGTTGACGGTGCTGACGAAGAAGCTCTTTTATTGCTTGCTAGATGCCACCTTGACGGTACAGGTTTAGACTCCCCAAATCCTGAATTGGCTCTTTACTACCTCCAAGCAGCCTATCACATGACAAAGTCTGTCAAAGCAGCACATACTCTTGCGTTGATCTATGAGTACCCGCAACAATCGAATAATCTTGTGCCCATTGATGTTTATGCTGCATTCGAATGGTTCAAAGCTGCTGCTGAGGGTGGTTGTGTTCCATCCATGGCCGAGCTTGCATTGTGCTATGAACTTGGTTGTGGGGTCACTCAGTCTGATGAAAACGCTCTCGACTGGTACATGAAAGCTGCTGCGGCTGGATGTTCCTCTGCGCATTTCTCTGTTGGAGAGCACTATGAGGAAGGCCGAAGCGTTCGTCTCGACCACGAGGAGGCATGTATTTGGTATCATCGCGCGGCTGTTATGGGAGAAGAAGATGGAGTAAGAGGTCTTCGTAGATTAGAGGAGGTTGCAAGAAGAGTATTGCCCAATGTGGGCGACATTCTCAATGTGTAAAGCGCCGGGAAGGCGCGCATTGCTGGTGTACATATAATAGAATAGTTGCTGTAACTTCAAATAGAAGAAGTAACTTTATGTGTTATTTCAAGTATCAAGCGCTACCATGTTTCGAACTCCCAGCTAGCAACATCATCACCACCATCAGATCCTATCCATTCGGCGTCATCTTGTATGAAGGCGTCTTCGTTGGAAAAAATAAATGGCATAGCTTTCAAAGCAAGGTCAGCAGTGCCTATGTCTTGATGGATCTGCGCAATGAGATCTGGAAACGAATCAAACTTTTGTTCTGGACGAAGGAAGCCTATGAGTTGCAATCTCATTGTTTCTCCGTAAAAATCATCTTCAATTTCATCGACAATGTCGCTCTCATCACCAGCCTGATCTAAAACATTCTCGGAAATGGATGCTTCATCGATAACCACCATTGGACTGCTCTTGGTTATTAAATGAGCCTCAACAATCTTTTCTTTGTTTTCCTTTCCTTCAAATGTAGGTGAGTATCCAACATTTACCACCGCTTTGATTGGTCCATTCCTTCCTTGCTTCTCATTCTCACCTTCTATCACAGCCCAACCAAAATAAACACCAGTCGCGACGTCTTCTAACGCAGATTGGAATAATGAGGCAAGGTTGGCAGTTGGCACCCCTAACTTTTTGCCTCCGCGACCGTATCCTGTTGCAACTTGTCCCCGCAGACGTAGTATTGGATTTATCGACTCCCATGGTAAATCTTCGTTAACATCAGAGTTTTCTTTATCTTCAACATCCATGTCTTGCCCAGATTCGATTTGAATGATGTCTTCCACTTCTTCTTCCCAATCTTCCTCAATGTCTTGAACTGCGGTTCCATCCAACTCGGTTGTCATCTCTAAATAGTGCTCAACTTCTTCTCTAGTTGACTTCCCCGTGTCAGAAGCACCTGTTTCATCTGTCCGACTAGATTTGAGCTCTGATTCGTAATCTTCATCATTTGAATTTTGATTTCCTTCATCATCCCAATCACTTGGAGAAAGCGCATCCAGAGAGGCAAATGCTTCTTCCATTCCTCTTTGTTGACTTTCGCCATCGCTGCTGTCGTTGATGGCATAATGATTGGTTCTTCTGAATGTGACAGCGGTAGCGGAGCGGCTCAAGATTGAAAATGCCAAGCTCGACGAGCAGCACCATAGGAGGAGGAAGACTGGGAGCATTTGTAGCGGTGGTAGTTGCATTGTGTTCAAGTTAGTCAATATCACTACTTATGCGTTGATAGAGTGCTAGCGGCGCTGGCAGCTTGGATGAGGACGCACGAGATTTGAAAATTACCACTGTGCTTTAATTTTTGCGGGAGAAGATATCGACATTTTGCGGGAGACATAAAAGGAAGATAACCAAAACAACACGCGTCGGAAATGAAAATGAAAATGTGGCAGCGAGCCCAAGCAGTACAATATTGTACTTTGGGGTTCCCATGAGTATGGTAACATTCATAAAAATATAACATCAACATGACAAATGGTCCTCTTAACAACGATGCGGCAGCACCGCCGCCGCTACCATCGATGATGCATTCATTTGCTACTCCTGTGCAACCTTTATCGAGACTGAGCGAACTGAAGTCGCTTGTCGGCAGCCCGAGAGAGCTCTGGGTCATATTCGCTATTAAGTTCCTTGACAGCCTTGCCAACTTCTCAATGCATATAATACTGGTGCTCTATCTGACGCAAGAGTTTGCTTACTCAGATGTAAAGGCTGGAGCTGTTTTTGGGGCGTATGGAGCTTTGATCACCGCTTACGGCATTGGGACAGGTTTAATTATTGATAGGATTGGTGTCGTGAAGTCAATGTATTCAGGAGTAATCCTCTCGCTTATTGGGAGGTTGATCATGCTTCTTGTTACAGCATCTACTGCAGGTCAAGCGATGCTGCTAATAGCACTGATAATAGTCCTCCCAATTGGAAACAGCTTCATGTTCCCTACGATGATGATTGCAATTCGAAGATATACGGTGAAAAAGAACCGCAATTTTGTATACGGCTTGTTTTATACTACCATGATCATTGCAATATTCGTCAGTGGGCCGCTTGTGGACTTGTTCCGGCTGCTACTGTCAGGTGATGATAACATTCTACCAGATGGAAGTGTCGAGCAAGCAAAGTTAATGTACTTCGCTTGGACTCCTTACAGGGGAATTCTGGCTTTGGGAGTGGCAAGCACGGTTGTAGAGTGCATACTTTGTATGTTCTTGAGAGAAATCAAGGTCGAGGAAGATGACGCCACTAGGACATTGGACACGATATCAAATGAAAGCGACTCTGCAAGTGCTGCTTCTACTACGACATCAACACAACTTCGAACATCGAGTTTTGTGGTACCAAAGACTTCACCATTGCAATCAATGAAAAATACATTTAGAAAAGGCTCCTTCCGGAGATACATGATGCTTGGAATTATTCTAACCAACATCAAGGTGATATGGAGGCATTTGGATGCAACATTACCAAAGTACATGATACGCAAATTCGGTGTCGATGTCCCTTTTGGGTCGATTATTGCTATCGAACCTTTGTCCATCATGCTTTCAACGCCCATCATTGCATTCTTTGCGGAAAATTCAGAGTCGCTCCCCATGGTGCTTATCGGGGTCTCTGTAGCATCTCTCAGTCCGATATTTGTTGTCATCTTTCCAAACTTCATATGGGCGTTTTGCATCTTTCTTGTTTTGTTCGGACTGAGTGAGTCGATATGGTCTCCCCGTTACTACTCTATGTCCGTCTGCTGGGCTAAAGAAGGACACGAGGGAGTATTTGCCGCATTTGCCTTTGCTCCGACCTTTCTAGCACAGCTGCCCGTTGGAGCTTTAAGCGGGTTTCTGCTTAGTACATACTGTCCAAATGAAAACTACTGCAATGGAACAAAACTATGGGGTGTTGTGTTTGGAATGGCGCTTCTTTCGCCTCTGATGATGATGATGTGGTGGCGATGGTTGAATAAGGAGGAGGATGAACATGAATTTGATGAAGCAGATGCAGATGACAATGCGAACGTCAATAATGATGATTCGTTGGATGAGCCCTTATTAACAACTCCATAACTCATATAAGTAATGTAGTAATAACTGTAAAGCTATTGTCTCAACTTCATCGACAGATAAAATGTATTATCACACTTAATTTCTTTCATCGATCATCGCTCTTTGCAAAACACACGTCCATTGTCCTCATCTTTGGTGATGATAAATGCCGCGACATCTTGGCTTGCATTGTTAACTGTTGCTGTCTTTGCCCACGTATTTACAAATCCAGCCAAACCTGTCTGCTTATACTCGGGTCCAAACTTTCCAGTTCGAAACGAATATGTTGTAGAACAGGTTGGGCAAGCCACGCATGGATCCTCACCCCACACCTCTTTGTCGACGAGTAATTTTCCTTTGAACAGGTCGAAACTGCACCTTGGACATGTTCCATCCACTGCATAGTATTTACCGTTCACTTTCGTTGCAGCAATTGTTTGGTCTTCGCCGAATGCCCATCCTTTGATTTTCATATTGTCTGGCATGGTGACACCTGTTATCTCTTGGCCACGACCCCCATTGATTCTTTTGATATCGTTCTTTCTAGTACCAGCTGTGTCGTCCAATACCCTTTTGAGGTTCCCTTCCTTACCACGACGTCGCCCCATGAGCTGTGTTGTAGATGTTGAGATTGATATCGATCGCGTAGGAGGAGAAATGAGGCCGAAACCCGACGCACTGCTGATCGACAGGACGATGAAGACGAGTAAGCTTGTCTTATTGAGCATCTCTTCTTTCGATTTGCTTGGTACTTCGATGCTGCTGCGTTACAATACTGCGTGTTGCGTTGGTGGAAGGTGGAAGCAAGGTGAAGATGATGACTTTACCATGTCTCTCATCCCTCCTTTACCCCCGGCCGCCATTGGAATAACGAGTCAATAGATCAGATGCACAAGCATCAGCTCTGTTGTATTGCTATTCATCTAAACATATCTATTTTATTGCATTAAACTTCTCGTTCGTCGTCACCTACATTTATTGCTCTTTTGTGAGCCAGAGTCGAATGATGTCACTGATTGAAGCGTAAGAGCCGATTCCGAGGAAGATGAATCCAAGCCAAAACAGGAAAATGCATTTGATTCTCCTGTTACGAAACTTATTCCCTTTCTTTCCGGATACGCTGCATAGACGGCTTAGCAGCGATGGTCTGGGATGAGTTTGTCGTGACGGAGGCCCCGGTGAAGTTGTTGCGTCAGTTAGTGACTCAAGATGCTCAATCAATGCCAGCTCTAAAATTGGAGGAATCAGCAATGCGGTAGAACTCCCTGCAATCGCACCCGCAAGCGAGATCAATGCCTGTACATTGGGAATAATTACAGCTACTAAATACGTTCCAAAGACCAATATCATTCGCAGAGGAAGTGAGTCGCCCGAAATCTGTGCCGACAACGCTTCAGTGATGTTGGAGATGAGAGACGTCCTGATATCGTCCTTGACCTCATTGTTGTCGACCTCCTCAAAACCGTCGTATATTTCTGTATTTGTATTGTACTCGCTTATTCTTGCGTTGTCGTGTGTGCTCAGTGAAGCCTCTTCATTTTCCGGTAGCGGCGGCATTCGTTCAAATCCTGCCAGATCAAACTCATCATAGTTGTTGTCTTCCTGATAATGAACCTCACCTCGATGTGTCAGCTTCCACACAAGCTTGGAGAATTTCGGTCCAATCAGTTCAATTGTTGGAAATAATTGGAGAGGATAAGTGAAGAGAACTGAAAGACTGACCACGGTATTTGCAGCCATGACCATCATAATCAAGTGATTGTCATCCTTATACTTTTCCAAAAGAAAAGCCGTAATAGAACCATTGTCCACGGATCCAAAGGCGTAAACACATATGTTGGCAAAGAGAGCAAAGATCACAGCAACGCAAGTCATCGCTGATCCAAACACTTTCTTAAACTGTCTTGGATGCTTCATTGCACTCTGAATTGGTAAAATAAGACAGATGCCCTCGTACGAATACAAGACTGCGCAAACCGCCAACGGTACAGACGTCCATTCCAACTCAATTGCTTCCCTCGGCCGGTTCGCCCACACCGCGAATATAGTGTATCCAATGAGTCCAAAGCCAGAAAATAATAGTATCGTCGCAAGCACCATGACAGGAGTCAATGCCTTTAGTGAACGGATGAACGTCAACGCCATGATGAATGGCAAAGCTACTGTCATCACTCCGACATGACTTGATAACAGGAGAGGCACATTTCCAGGGATCAGCTGCCCTACAGCATGAATATTCTCCCCAATAAACGAGAAGAATACCGTACAAACAGATAATTGTTGCACACAAACAGCTGAAGAAATGAATTGTTCAAACGTTTCTCCAAATGCCCATTCTCCAATGTCTGGATAAGTGAGCGCCGAAGAGGCAAGCGAAGTCGCACTGGATGATTTCTTCATTCCCCCATTTTCTTCTTGCTCTAGCATATTGCTGCGTTCAATGTATTTTTTGATTTTAACAATCGTATAACAATTATACGATGTCCAAAAGCTCACTATAGCAATGGCAAGTGTGCCTCCGATATAGCCCATCTGTGACACTGCCCAAGGTAATGATAAGCAGCCAGGTCCGACATAACCTTTGAGTAGATGGATGAATGCAGATACCGAAGATGTCTTTGTAGAAGATCCAGCTAAGTCATCACCATCCTCCTCGTTGTTGCCGTCGTGAGGTCCGCCTTGTTCGTCGTTGACGTGTAGGGGGACGGTTGCACTGTAATTTAAAGAACTCTCAGTTGTTGCGTGGTAATTTGGGACGGTTCTCCAGTACTCTCCAGAACCAGAGGTGGCTGATTCAGCAGCATCATCAGCGTCCAGCAGCGGTGAAGATAGTTGTTGGTTGCTCTCCATTTTGATAGTATTGTAAGTATATGAAATGAATATGGTACTCTTCCCAATTCACAATTCAAGCGGGTCTTGGCTGGAGTTGGAGTTGGCTTGGCTTGGTGTTGGTCAAGCGTCAAGCTTCCGTTTTGTGATGTTTGATGTTTGTTCTTCTTGTGCGTTCCCGGCCCGGCCGGATATGGGCCGGTGGGGAGGGCTTACCGCGCGCTGTACTGCGCGCGCTGTGTTTGATCATCGCATCTCAAATCTCAAACCTCAAACTCAAGCATCAAGAATAAGACCATTCGATCCCACCCACTATAAGTATTATCGAATAAACACTGCCAAGATGAATAGTACGCTGGCAACAAAGGCCTACCTAACCATCTCTTATGGTGACACGCCTCTAGGAACTCTTCGGCTAACCCTCCGCCCCGATATCGTCCCTCGAACAGTTGAAAACTTTGTCCATTTCCTCACCTCCCCCCGCGGGTATCGTAATTCAACATTCCATCGCATCATTCCCAAATTCATGGCGCAGGCTGGTGATTTTATCAATCACGATGGAACAGGATCTACCTCAATTTATGGACAGTCCTTTGCCGATGAGAATTTTCATTTATCGCACAGCCAACGGGGAACACTCAGCATGGCAAATTCTGGAAAAGACACGAACGGTTGTCAATTCTTCATATCTTTCTGTCCCACTGCTCACTTGGATGGGAAGCATGTAGTGTTTGGATACGTGGATTGGAGAGAAGATGGAGAGAGCGCGGATGTGTTGGACAAATTGGAGCGAGTCAGAACGGATAGGAGGAATGGTGATAGACCGTTGGAACGTGTTCAAATTGTGGATTGTGGCATTTTAGATGACAACAATAATAAAGCTACGAGTAGCTTACGGCAGAAGGACAATACCACCACTGCTACTACTGAAGGGGAGAAGAAGTTAGCTGGGGAGGCAAAGAAGAATAAATTACTGCAAGCATATGGTGATAAGAAGCCCGCTACTGCTGCTGATAGTGATGAGATTGATTTGGATGAAGAGGAAGAACAAGAAGAGGACAAAATCGACAACAACAACACAAAAGACGCGGGGGAAATTGATCTGGACGACGAAAATGACGAACAACCTCTCACAGGAAAAAATAGTGATCAGCAACCTGCAGCAGAGGATCCCCAAGTGCAAAATAACAAGGTCTCATCAAAAAAGGCTGCATTACAAAAACGACTTGCTAACCTCCGGACAAAGATCAATCAGTCTCGCACTCTCAATCGACGTGAGGTTCATGCCGAGGCTACACGTATGGGAACTGAAGAGGCCAATTTGAAGGAACGAAAGAGGCAAAACAAACAAGACAGACATTCCAAGCAATCGGAGTATGAGAAATATGTGGTTGGCAAGTTACAAAGTGCGGGGGGAGATGATATTAAAGCAAGTGCAGATAGTAAGGCAGAACAGAAGAGGCTGGCTAGTCTGTCACAACCCGCCATCGATAGTATTCGACAAATGAATGCCCGTTCAGAGAAGAAGGAACGATCTCAATATGGAGTTAATGACTACTACAACCCTGAAGGACAGTATTCCAACTACGAACGAAATTTGAAGGCAATACGGCATAGGGGGGCTGCATCTGCTACAACAACTGATTCCTATGATCCCACCATAGTGAGCTATGCAAATAGTAATGATGCTACCAGCGCATCGAAGGTATCCGAAAGAGATGGGGCCAAACGTCTAGCAAATGAAATGAAGCGAAGGGTCGAAAAGAAGATCAACAAGAAACGCAAGGTCGAATTTGATGAGACGGATGTATCGTACATTAATGATAGGAACAAGAAATTCAATCAGAAAATTGGGCGCAATTTTGACGAGCACACGGCAGAGATCCGGCAGAATTTGGAAAGGGGTACTGCTCTTTGAT
>Ga0209652_1001081_pt1 | contig 22427 bp, 18 predicted proteins | sample SaaInl74LU_5_DNA_FD_184641 | JGI IMG/M metagenome (GOLD analysis project Ga0209652, IMG submission 184641) | Marine microbial communities from expanding oxygen minimum zones in the Saanich Inlet - ESP_74LU_5_DNA (SPAdes) (version 2) | ecosystem: Environmental > Aquatic > Marine > Intertidal zone... | reverse complement strand
GTCGATCTTGCTGAGCTTAACCTTCTCGATCTCACCGAATTTACTGAAGTCCACAGCCGGGATTGCAGGAATACCGGAACCACCGGTCACTGTACCGCCAGCGGGCGCTTCGGCCAGTTTCTTCAGCGCGCCCTTAACGTACGCCTGAACATCCTCTTTTACGATGCGACCCTTGCGACCAGAACCGCTAACCAACGTCAGATCGACACCGAACTCACGTGCGATTGCACGCACGGCAGGACCAGCATGAACTGAACGATTCTTCTGCTCAAGTGCAACCAGATCAGTGCTCGCTGCCGGCTTAGCAGCCGGAGCCGGAGCCGGAGCTGATTGAGCAGGAGCTGATGGAGCTGATGGAGCTGAAGCTGGAGCCGCTGCCGCAGGCGCCGCCGCTGGTGCTGCACCTACCACTTCAAGCTCGAGCAATAGGTCACCTTCGTTGACCTTATCGCCCTCTTTGATCTTCATCGACTTAACCACACCGCCCTTAGGCGCCGGTACTTCCATTGAAGCTTTGTCTGTCTCCAGCGCAATCAGGCTATCGCCCTCTGCGATCGTGTCGCCATCCTTCACCAGAACTTCGATAACGTCGACATCGGTCGCGCCACTCAGATCTGGAACAAGGACATTTTCGACACCACCAGACACCGGCGCTGCTGCAGCAGCTGGAGCAGGGTCAGCAACAGGTGCCGCAGCAGCTGGAGCTTCGGCAGGCGCAGCACCAGCCACTTCCAGATCCAGCAACAGATCACCTTCGTTAACCTTACCGCCCTCACTGATGTGAACCGCTTTCACCACACCGCCCTTCGGCGCTGGCACTTCCATTGAGGCCTTATCGGTCTCCAGTGCAATCAGGCTATCGCCCTCTGCAATGGTATCGCCTGCCTTTACGAGGACTTCGATAACGTCGACATCTTCAGCACCACTAAGATCTGGTACCAGCACCTGCTCGACAGCAGAAGCTGCAGGCGCAGTTGCCGGTGCCGCTGCTGGTGCAGGCGCTTCAGCAGCTGCAGGAGTAGCCTCGGCTGCAGGCTCAGCAGCCGGTGCAGCAGCACCGCCAACCTCAAGCTCCATCAGCAGATCGCCTTCGTTAACCTGATCGCCCTCTTTCACAGCGATTGAAACAATTGTACCCGCCTGTTCAGCCGGTACTTCCATAGAGGCCTTGTCGGTCTCCAGTGCAATAATGCTGTCACCCTCGGCTACAACGTCACCTGGTTTCACCAGAACTTCGATTACGTCGACGTTCTCAGCTCCACTCAGATCCGGGATGCTAACTTTAATTGTGCTCACAAAAATTCTCCTTTCGGGTTGTGACTAGTTAGCCGAATCAGAGCGTCCAAGGCGCTGCTTTTTCGGGGTTAATGTTGAACTTCGCAATTGCCTGAGCAACAACGGAAGCCTTGACCTTGCCCTCTTCCTGCAGAGCTTTGAGTGCTGCAACCGCCACATAGTGACGATCGACTTCGAAGAAGTTACGCAGTTTGGTGCGTGTATCCGAACGGCCGAAACCATCGGTACCCAACACCTTGTAGCGACGTGGAATGTACTCACGTAGCTGATCTGCATACATGCGCATGTAGTCAGTTGACGCAATTACCGGACCCTCGTGACCTTTCAGGCACTGCTCCAGGTAAGACTCGCGAGGCTGATCTTCTGGGTGCAGCAGGTTCCAGCGAGAGACTTCCATCGCATCGCGCTTAAGTTCGTTGATAGAGGTGGTGCTCCATACATCGGACTCAACACCAAACTCTTCACGCAGAATTTCAGCACCGGCTTCCACTTCACGCAGAATAGAGCCACAGCCGAAGAGCTGTACTTTAAGGTCAGCTTTTTTGCCTTCTTTCAGCAGGTACATACCCTTAACGATCCCCTCTTCTGCGCCCTTAGGCATCTCTGGGTGCTGGTAGTTCTCGTTAAGTGTGGTGATGTAGTAGAACTTGTTCTCCTGCTCCTGATACATGCGACGCATACCGTCCTGTACGATCACAGCAACTTCGTAGCCGTAAGTCGGATCATAAGAGACACAGTTTGGAATCATCTGCGCCATCAGGTGGCTGTGGCCATCCTGGTGCTGCAAACCTTCACCGTTGAGCGTAGTACGACCAGAGGTTGCACCGATCAGGAAGCCACGTGCTTGCGAATCACCCGCAGCCCAAGTCAGGTCCATTACACGTTGGAAGCCGAACATTGAGTAGAAGATGTAGAACGGCACCATGGTGCAGTTGTTGTTGGAGTACGAGGTCGCACAGGCGAGCCATGCAGAGAATGCACCCGACTCGTTGATACCCTCTTCGAGGATCTGACCGTCTTTGGACTCTTTGTAGAACATGATCTGATCAGCATCGACCGGCGTGTACTTCTGACCGCCTGATGAGTAGATACCGAGCTGACGGAACATACCTTCCATACCGAAAGTACGTGCTTCATCAGGAACGATTGGCACTACACGCTCGCCCATCTGTTTATCTTTAACGATCACACTCAGCACACGGTTAAGCGCCATCTGCGTAGAGAGGCTACGCTCACCGCTTGATTTGAGCTGACCTGCAAAGGCTTCAAGCGCAGGCGTATCGAGTTTTTCACACTCAGTACGACGCACTGGGTAGAAGCCGCCGAGACGCTTACGCGCTTCGAACATGTACTTCATCTCTGGTGAGTCAGGTGACGGGCGGTAGTACGGCACCTCTTTGAGCTTGTCGTCTTCAACAGGAATGTTAAAGCGATCACGGAAATCTTTAAGATCATCCACACCCACTTTCTTCATGGAGTGGGTGTCGTTTTTCGCTTCGCCAGACTTACCTGTGCCGTAACCTTTCACAGTCTGAGCCAGGATCACTGTCGGCTGACCTTTGTGCTCTACAGCCGCTTTAAATGCAGCGTAGACTTTGTATGGGTCATGGCCGCCACGGTTGAGGTTCATAATGTCGTCATCCGACATGTCCTTAACCATCTCGAGCAACTCAGGGTATTTACCGAAGAAGTGCTCGCGGGTGTATGCACCACCGTTGGCCTTCATATTCTGAAGCTCGCCGTCAACCACTTCGTCCATGCGCTTCTGCAACAGACCTTGAGTGTCGCGTTCAAACAGTGGATCCCAGTGACGACCCCAGAGACATTTAATAACGTTCCAGCCCGCACCGCGGAATACGCCTTCGAGCTCCTGAACGATTTTACCGTTACCACGCACAGGGCCATCAAGGCGCTGCAGGTTACAGTTGATTACAAAGATCAGGTTCTCGAGGCCTTCACGACCTGCTAGCGAGATAGCACCGAGTGACTCAGGCTCGTCACACTCACCATCACCGAGGAATGCCCATACCTTGCGATCACCACGCTTAACGAGGTCACGCGCAGAAAGGTAACGCATTACGTGAGCCTGGTAGATTGCCTGAATCGGCCCCAAACCCATAGATACCGTTGGGAACTGCCAGAAGTCAGGCATCAACCAAGGGTGTGGGTAAGATGAAAGTCCGTTGCCATCAACTTCGCGGCGGAAGTTATCCAACTGCTCTTCGGTCAAACGGCCTTCGAGGTAGGCGCGAGCGTAGATACCCGGAGAGATGTGGCCCTGGAAGAAGACCATATCCGCATCCTGCTCACCCTCGTTACCACGGAAGAAGTGGTTGAAACCGATATCATAAAGGGTCGCTGAAGAGGAGAATGAGGAGATATGACCGCCAAGGCCCTCATCATTGTCGTTGGCGCGCATAACCATTGCCATCGCATTCCAACGGACAAATGAGCGGATACGGCGCTCCATGAATAGATCGCCAGGAAGCGGCGGTTCGTCTTTCGGGGAGATAGTATTTTTATACGGGGTAGTCAAAACGGAGCTGTTGTCTACGCCCAGCTCAGCCGCTTTGTGGCCAAGTTTGGAAAGGATGTACTTCGCGCGCTCGTTACCGTCGCTTTTGGCGACAGATTCGAGTGCTTGCAACCATTCGTCCGTTTCAATCGGATCGATATCGTTAGTTAAGTCTTGCACCAGCAATCTCCCTTATGCGCCGAGATCATCGGCGACCAGTCTGAGTTCGTTGAATCTTTTCTTTCGGGCGCTACAGCGCCTCTTATGATGAGAATAAGTAGTAGCGACACTACACCCGACTCAAACTTTAGTCCAGAAAAAAGAGGAAAATTTGCGACAATGTTAAAAAAATTGCGCCATAACTGTAGTTTTACTACGTGGGAAAATAAGCTTACTGCTCTGAGTTATTAAAATTCGCTGCTAGTGAGTTGATAGCTGCTCTAGACGCTGCAACAGCGCCGTGATGGAAGCCGGATATTGCCCCTGCTGCGTGCTTGAGAGCTTCTCGACAAACTCAGAAAGGTCAGCCCTCACCCCAGGCTCCATCTCCATCAAACGCTCAAGTGCCAGCGGTGAATCCTGCTTGACCGCGACACGTGGACAGTGGCCTGCCTGATGCTCGACGACCCCCTCGGCGATTAACTGCAGTATGGCTCGCTTGATGCTCGCCCGTGAAACATCATAATCCTGAGCTAGGGCACGCTCGCTCGGTAGACGTTCGCCCGGCTCTTTACTCTGTAGAACAGTACGGATCTCTTCTACTAATCTGCTGTGCTCTTCCACCTTATTACTCCCGTAGTTTGAAACCGACCAAGCTTCCCACTTGAAACTGTATAGCGTACCCTGCGCCGCTAATTCTAAACGTCAACCGAGGCAGAGCACTCGCTAATGTCCAACCCTCCCGAGCTGTATCCACTCTTAGAGCGCGTCTTCCTGACGGTCTTTCCGCTTGCAGTGATTGTGCTTATCGCTTTCATATACGCACGAAAGTACGAAACGGATATGCGGATTCCCAACCGGCTCAATATGGATATCTTTCTGCCGGCACTGATATTCGCCGTTATGGCTTCTGAGAGTTTTGACCTCTCCACCTACTCAATGCTGTCTGCAGGCGCTCTGGTCACCGTACTCGGTTCGGGCTTGATCGCTCTACCAATCGCGCGAGCGCTAGGTTTGGGCGCCAAAACCTTTGTGCCGCCGATGATGTTTAACAACTGCGGCAATCTCGGCCTTCCACTGGCTCTGCTCGCTTTTGGTGAGTTAGGTCTCGCTGCAATGATGGCGATGTTCTTGATCAGCAACACCCTACATTTCACCCTAGGTTCTTATATTGTCAGCGGATCTGCCTCGCCACGTAAGATCCTACTAAACCCGATGATTATGGCGACGATACTGGGACTGGCATGGAACCTTTTAGGATTGCCCTTCCCTGAATTTATCCAAGTTCCGCTGCGCATGCTTGGAGATATCGCGATTCCGCTGATGCTGTTTGCACTCGGAGTACGCATGAGGGGTATCGATCTATCGAACTGGAAGATGGGTGCTTATGGCGCAGTGCTTTCGCCGTTGACCAGCCTAATATTCGCAATCCCTTTTGCAATCATTTTTGACCTCTCAACGGAGTTCACGGCTTACCTGATACTCTTCTCCGCCATGCCACCAGCCGTACTGAACTATCTTGTTGCAGAGCGTTACAACCTCGAGCCGCTTGCGGTCGCTTCGATTGTGATGATCGGAAATATGGCGAGCCTCATCATCGTTCCGATTACGTTATTTTTTATCATCTGAATCAAAAAAGGGCGGCCTCCTAATCGAGGGCGCCCAAATTTAATTACTGCTGGGATCACTGCTTATTCAGTCGCGAGCAACTCCGGATCTGAAGTCAGCAGAATATAGTCGAGATTTTTCTCTAGCGTAGCCGGTCCAATACCTCGCACAGCGACTAATTCAGAAGGCTCCATAAAGGGGCCAAACTGCTCACGATATTCCACTATCGCTGTCGCTTTGCTCATGCCGACACCGTCAAGCGCATCGGCTAGCTCCGTCGCACTGGCAGAGTTGATATCAACCGGAAAACCGGCAAAAGTCTGGGATGAGGCCGCCAACAATGCGCCGGCAATCAGTTTTGTAACCAGAGAAAAACGAGAAGTAAGAAGTTTCATGATAACTACCTCCATGTAGTCTTAGTGATTCTGCGACACACTCCTTGCGCCGCTAATTTCACTATAGACCAGTCTGAAGCCAGTGCCAGAAATTCAGCAAAGATTCGGTGCCAATCACTTTAACTCAGAGCAGCACTGACCTCTGCCTGAATCGCTGCGGCAGCAGCGGAAGGGTCTACTGCGCCCGTTATTGGGCGACCCACAACCAGATAGGTACTACCTGCAGCTATAGCTTCAGCCGGGGTCATAACACGACGCTGATCACCCTTTTCGGCATTGGCTGGGCGAATCCCAGGTGTGATCAATTCGAACCCATCACCTGCCTGTGTGCGCAACGCAGCAGCCTCTTGCGCCGAGCAGACAACGCCATCTAGGCCAGACCTCTGGGTCAGCGCAGCCAACCGTTTGACCTGCTCAAGAGGATCAATATCTAACCCGATCTCCTGTAGATCAGAGCGCTCCATACTGGTTAGCACAGTAACAGCGATCAATTTAGTACGCTGATCAGCCGAACTACTCTTCTCCACCGCTTCGCGAGCAGCCTCCATCATGCGACGGCCACCACTCGCGTGGACATTAACCATCCAAACACCTAGTTCTGCTGCAGCCGCACAGGCTTTGGCAACCGTGTTGGGGATATCGTGAAACTTGAGATCGAGAAAGAGTTCAAAACCGAGCCCGTGCAGGGACTCTACGATAGCTGGACCGCATCGAGTGAAGAGCTCTTTGCCCACCTTAACTCGACAGACTTCAGGATCGAGCTGCTGCGCCATCGCCATCGCCTGCTCTGCTGTTGGATAATCCAGAGCCACTAAAATGCGCTTATTGTCGGTCATGGCGGTGCTACTCTCCCTCAAGTCCAAAAATCGGACGAATACTACCCCATTGGCGGCAGCTTGGACACTGCCACACAAGATTGCGGCCAGCAAAACCACACTGACCGCAGCGGTATACAGGCTTAGAGATCTCAAGTTGCTGAGTCAAAGAACGCAGGCTCATCAAGCTCTCACGTGCACTCGAGGAACCATACTCCAAATGCATATCGATTAGGCGATTGAAGCCCTTAACCGAGGGTCTAGATTTGAGCGCCTCTGTAATGAAGAGCCCGGCACTTAAAACCCCCTCACGGTCGCGTTTCTGCTCAGCGAGCGCCAACATCGTACTGGTTGAGGGGTGTGCCTCTTGAAGTCGGTTCAAGCAATCGCGAAAGCCCGCCTCATCATCGCAGGCTTCATAAGCACGGCGCAGACCTCGCAAGGTTTCAGGTATGAATTGTGGATCCTGCTGCGCCACCTGTTGCAGCGCATGAATTGAAGCGCGCCACTGTGACTGCTGCTGGAGTATTCGCGCCAGCGTGAGGTTGGCCCGCACACACGCGGCATCCTCCGATAACGCCTGCTCCAGCCTTTGCCGTGCGGCCTCAGCCTCACCCTCGGCCATCAACTGTTCACCGCGCTCACAGTAATAGTGAGACAGCTCGACCTTCAACAGTTCACGTTCAGCCGGTGGTAGCTGTTGCGCTACATCCAGAGCGGTCTGCCACTCCGCTTCCTGCTCATAGAGCCGTATCAGCAAGCGTAGAGCACGCACTCGCAGTTTCGAGTCTTTGGCCTCATCCAAAAGGGTATTGAGTGACTCCTCAGAGCGATCAAGCAGACCAAGCGCGTGGTAGTCCAATGCAAGGGCTAAATTAACGCGCTGGCGGTCAAATTGGCTCAGACCGGGCCGGGACAACAACATCTCATGAATGCGAACCGCCCTATCCACATCCCCCTTACGCCGCAAGAGTTTTGCCAGCGCAATATGAGCAGATAGCGTATCGGAGTTCACCTCCAACGCCTCAATAAAGCTCTCGATCGCCTCTTCGGTTCGGTTATCAATCAGATAATCTAGACCACTCAGGTAGGCATCAGGTAGCGCGCTCTTTGCTTGACGCAGTTGCTGCCAACGGGCGACACCCCATCCCGCAGAGACAGCAACCAGGAGTAGGATGAGTAGTAGAAGTGTGTTGTCCATCAACGTTAGAGAGGGCGCTTAGTTTGGCTGTTGCAGTCGCTTAAGCTGCTCTTCCGTTTTCCGCTGTTTACGGTTAGTGCTACTTAGACGCGCGCTCAACATCAACGAGCGGGTGCTGGTCAGGATCATGCCCAGCAGGGTACCGGCCACAAAGAAACCGATGAGCCAGAGTGATAAGCTCGCCTCAGGTAGCTGCAACCAGATCAGGTCGATACTGACTTTATCGGTGTTATGAATCGTGAATAGCACGCCAAGCAATAGCACCAAGAGGCCAACGGCTAGGGTTAAGATCAGTTTAATCGTGCGCACACTGCTACCTGTGGGCTAGGCTTATCGCTCGTGCTTGAGGCTATCGTTAACCTGTTCACGCAGCTCTTTGCCGGGTTTAAAATGGGGAACAAACTTGGCTGGGAGTGACACCGACTCACCGGTTTTAGGATTACGTCCCACACGGGGCGCTCGATAGTGCAAAGAGAAGCTACCAAAGCCGCGAATTTCGATTCGCTCACCCTCAGACAGGGTCTCAGTCATATGCTCCAGCATTATCTTCACGGCCAACTCGACATCTTTGACCGATAACTCAGGGTGTTTATCTATCAGCTGTTCAATCAACTCAGACTTCGTCATGCCCACTCCAGCTATCAGGTAGATAGAGCGGCCTCAACGAGACCGCCCGTCTTTGATGGATCCTATTTTTTGTCCATCTGCTGTTTGATCAGATCACCGATGGTTGTCGGGCCAGCCTCTTCAACACTCTGCTGCTGCACAGCTTCAAGTGCTTCTGACTGCTGCTTAGACTCCAACTGCTTGATCGATAACTGAATCGTGCGGTTGCGACGGTCAACATTACTGATCATCGCCTCAACGCTATCACCCACCTTCAATTCAGCACTCAGATCCTCAGTACGCGCAGTGGAGAATTCAGAGACGCGAAGCACCGCCTCAACGCCCTCAGCTAGCTGCACTGATGCCTGGCGCGCATCAACCGCGGTCACCGTACCGGTAACTACCTGACCTTTAGAGTGAGACTCTGCAAAACCAGAGAAGTCATCACCGGTAAGGGCTTTGATGCTAAGAGAGATACGTTCGCGTTCAGCGTCGACTGACTGCACCACCGCCTCAATCTCTTGGCCTTTCGAGTAGGCCTTCACCGCCTGCTCACCCGGCTCATCCCAAGAGATGTCAGAGAGGTGTACCAAGCCATCGATACCACCATCTAGGCCGATAAAGATACCGAAATCAGTGATCGAGCGAATGGCACCAGTTACTTTTTCGCCTTTGGCATGAGCTGCTGCGAAGCTATCCCAAGGATTGTCCTGACACTGTTTGATACCCAAAGAGATACGACGGCGTTGCTGATCGATATCGAGAATCTGTACCTCGACCTCATCGCCCACCTGCACCACTTTCGATGGGTGAATATTGCGGTTTGTCCAATCCATCTCAGAGACGTGTACCAGACCTTCTACGCCATCGCCGATCTCAGCAAAGCAGCCGTAGTCGGTTAGATTAGTGACGCGTGCTTTGATGCGTGAGCCCACAGCGAACTGGCTTGTCATTGCAGTCCACGGGTCATCCTGAAGCTGTTTCATACCCAGAGATACGCGCTGGCGTTCAGCGTCATACTTCAGCACTTTAACATCGATCTCATCGCCGACATTGAGCACTTCACTCGGGTGCTTCACGCGCTTCCAGGCGATATCAGTGATGTGCAGCAGACCATCAATGCCACCAAGATCAATAAAGGCACCGTAGTCTGTCAGGTTCTTCACGATACCCTTGAGAACCGCGCCCTCTTCCATCTGCGCAAGCAGCTTCTCGCGATCTTCGCTGTTAGCCTCTTCCAGCACCGCACGGCGAGATACGACAATGTTGTTGCTGCGTTGATCGAGCTTAACGAGTTTGAACTCAAGGGCCTGGTTCTCTAAGTGGGTAGTGTCGCGCAGAGGTCGCACATCAACTAGAGAACCGGGTAGGAAAGCGTTAATACCATTGAGGTCGACGGTCAGGCCACCGCGCACGCGACCACTGATTCGGCCGGTGACGATCTCACCTTTCTCATACGCTGCTTCGAGCACCTGCCAAGCTTCGGCTCGTTTAGCTTTTTCACGCGAGAGTTTAGTTTCGCCGAAGCCATCCTCGAAGGATTCGAGTGCAACACGCACCTCATCTCCGACCTGTACTTCGATCTCACCCGCATCGTTTTTGAACTGTTCCGCTGGGATAGCACCGTCTGACTTCAGACCGGCTGATACCACAACAAAATCGTTCTCGATTGCGATAACCGTTGCGACAACGATCGCACCCGGAGTCATCTCTACTTGTTGCAGGGACTCTTCGAATAGGTCCGCAAAACTCTCGCTCATGTTTTAACCTCAGTCTGGGGCTAACGCACCCCTCTGTGTCGTGCTTCTTCCAATACGGCAGCCAGCACCTCATCGATGGTCATCGAAGTGCTGTCCAACCGAATGGCATCTTCTGCAGGCTTGAGCGGCGAGGCTGAGCGGTTCATATCCCGATCATCACGTGCCCGCAGGTCCTGCAATATATCCTCAAGGCTAGCACCCACTCCCTTATCTATCAACTGCTTATAGCGACGTTGCGCTCGCTCCTCAGCACTAGCATCCAGATAAATTTTTAGTAGTGCTTCGGGAAACACCACGGTTCCCATGTCGCGACCATCAGCAATTAAGCCAGGCTGTTGGGCAAAATCTCGCTGGCGGCTCAACAGGGCTGTACGCACCGGCTGAATCGCAGCCACTTTAGAAGCATCCAAACCCACATCTTCAGCTCGAATCGCTTTAGTCACCTCTTCACCCTCAAGGAAGATCTGTACCTCAGACTCAGCATCAGACGCAACAAAACGCACATCCAAGTGCGCTGCCAACACCTGCAGCGCCTCTACATCATTTAGATCGACACCATGGTGACGTGCGGCGAGGGCCGTGAGTCGATAAAGCGCGCCGCTATCTAATAGATTCCACCCGAGTTTCTGGGACAGAAGACGGCAGATAGTGCCCTTTCCTGACCCTGAAGGCCCATCCACCGTTATCACGGCACTCATTGTTGTTGGGCTCATTTAACTCTCCTTTAACAATCGCATTCCCACACGTCGAGCCTGCTCAACATACTCAGGAAATACGCTACTTAGTGCTCGACAGCCGGCAATACTAAGCCCCTTCTGTGACACTACTCCTACAATCATCAGCGCAAGCGCGGCAACTGGGTGCTCATACGCATCGAGCTCAATACCGCCCTGAATGTCAGTTGGCACAATCTTTACACTGCCAGCCAGACGCTCTACGCCCACACCAAGTTTTTGCAACTCGCTAAGCAACTGCTCTAACAACTGCTGATGTCTTTGCGGCAGGCGATCGACACCCGAAAGCTCCGACACACCTTCTGCACAGCTCATCGCGACTAGTAGCAGTGGCAGATCATCGCCTAAACCAGCCAACTCGGTACTCGTGCAGTCAACACCGACCAACTGGGAAGACTGCACACTTATATCGGCGATCGGCTCACCGTTCGATGAGGAGTCGTTAAGAAATTCATAACGAGCCCCCATGCGGGACAAGATTCTCAGTAGCTGCTGACGGGTTGGGTTCACTCCCGTGTGCTCAATAATCAACTCCGTTTGCGGAATCAAACTGGCCGCCAACACAAAAGCAGAGGCAAACGAGAGATCCGCCGGTATCTGAATATTTTGAGCTTTCAGCTGTGCTCCCGCTGCCAGTCGCAGCGAGCGCCCCTCACGCTTCAAATCAACACCAAAACCGTGCATCAAGCGCTCAGTGTGGTCTCGGGTTGTGTTGGACTCATACAGATCCAACGAGATGCCAGAAGCCATCGACGCCAGAATCAGCGCCGCTTTTACTTGCGCACTTGCAAACCCCGGTGCGTATTCGATTGGCGTCAACCTTTTACCAGCGATGACGCGCACGGGAACACCCGCAGCGCTTAGCTCAAACTGTGCACCCATCTGCTGTAGAGGTTCGAGCAGCTCGGTATAACTCTGCTGCATCAACTGTGCGCTGCCCGCGATCTGGCTATCGAATGGCTGAGCGGCCAACAGACCCAACAGCATACGCAGAGAGGTCGATGAGTTACCAAAATAGAGGGGACCTGCAGGTTGCTGCAGACCATTGAGTCCTACGCCATAGACGCGTACCCGCCCCTGATGCGGCCCCTCGATCACCACACCGAGATCGCGAAACACCTGAATAGTTGCCAAGCTATCTTCGCTTTCAACAAACCCATCGATGTCGCTGACACCCTCAGCCAAAGCTGCGAGTATAATTGCGCGGTGGGAGATAGAGCGGTCACCCGGAACTCGCAGGTGGCCAGACAGCGCAACTGCCGGCTGCACAACCAGAGTCTCTGGGGTGCTGCTCGCCTGCAGGTAGCCTGCGCGCTCAAGAATACGCGAGAACTGCTCACGCGATGCCCGAGCTCGGGTAAAGATGCCCGTCAGGCGCTGACTATCACCGGCATCAACAGCAGCACGCAGCTGCGCCAGACCTTCAGTGAATCGATCAATCTGCGCCAAGATCGGCTCGCGGTTGGCAAAACAGACGTCATGCCACATGGTCGGATCGCTCGCTGCGATCCGGGTAAAATCACGAAAACCGCCCGCTGCATAACGAAAAATATCCGTACTCTCAGCCTCAGCCGCCAGCGTATCCGCCAACGAGAAAGCCAGCAGATGCGGGAGGTGACTCGTTGCTGCAAGCACCTCATCATGGCGCTTGGGCTCCATTTGAAGCACCTCAGCACCCATGGACTGCCACAGGCGCGCCAGTGTGAGACGCGCATCTTCAGGAGTGGTGGCGAGCGGGGTAAGTATAACTTTGCGCTGCACGAAGAGCTCAGCGTCAGACGCGGCTACACCCGACTTCTCAGCGCCAGCGATAGGATGTCCGGGAATAAAACCGGCGGGCACATCTGACCAGATTCGCTGCGCAGCCTCAATTACATTGACCTTGGTGCTACCCACATCAGTAATCAGTGCAGTCTCTTTCAGCCAAGGCGCTATTTGAGCTAGAACATGCTCAATCGCCTTAACCGGAACAGCCAGCATCACCAGATCCGCCTGACGCACTTCGGCTTGCAAATCCTCGGCGACACTATCAATTACCTCAAGCGCAACGCCCAGCTCACACTCCTCACGATTTAGGTCAAAGCCGACAACCTGATCCACTTTAGGGAGGCGACGCGCGGCGCGCGCAAACGAGCCACCAATCAACCCTAGGCCGATGACCAAGATTCGCGAGGTCTCAAAGCTCACCCGGCCAACACCTCAGCTAGCGCTTCAAGAAAACGACGATTCTCTGCTTCTGTGCCGATGCTGACACGTAGGTGATTCGGCATTGCATAGATGCCGACTGGACGCACGATCACTCCGCGACGCAGCAGCGCATCGTAGATCGGCACAGCGTCGGATTTGAACTCAACGGCGATAAAATTACCGTAACTCTCAATGTAGGTGACACCCAGCTGATCCAACCCCGTATAGAGTTGCTGCAAGCCGGCGCGGTTCACTTCAACGCTGCGACTCAGGTATTCCGTATCATCAAGTACCGCTTCAGCGGCAACCAGCGCTGGAATATTCACGTTAAATGGCTGGCGCAGGCGATTCAGAAGATCAGTAATCTCGGGCGAGGCGGCAGCGAAACCAACACGCAATCCGGCTAGACCCCAGGCTTTAGAGAAGGTGCGTGTAACGATCAAATTCGGGTAGTCTGCCAGTAGCTCCAAACCGTCCGGTAAGGAAGCATCATCGACATACTCGGTGTAAGCCTCATCCAGTACAACCAAGGTTGTCGGCGCTACAGCGGCCATAAACCTGTGTAGTTGCGCTGCTGTGAAGGCAGTACCTGTTGGATTGTTCGGATTAGCTAGGAAGATCAGCTTGGTGTTGGCTGAAGCAGCTGCGGCCATAGCCTCAAGGTCATGAGCATAATCCTTCGCTGGTATCTCAACAGCCTTGGCATTGATGGCCTGGCTCACCAGCTTATAGACAATAAATGCGTGCGCCGAATAGATAACCTCGTCACCTGGATTCAAAAAGACTCGCGCGATCATATCCAGCAAGTCATTCGAGCCATTACCGAGGGTCAACTGCTCGGCGCTCAAACCATAAACTGCACTCAGCTTCTGCTTCAAGCGGTAGCCCATTGCGTCGGGGTAGAGCGTCAATTCGCTCAACGAACCTTGCACCGCATCGAGTGCCAACTGACTCGGGCCAAGGGGATTCTCGTTACTTGCCAGCTTGATACTTTCAGAGATACCTAGCTCGCGTTCGAGCTCCTCAATCGGCTTACCAGCCTGGTAGGGATGCAGTCCCTGGACACCAGGAACTGCTAGTTGGATAGCATCGCATGCCATAGATTGGTTCCTACAAAACCGCTATTGGGAAAGAGCCTAGATTTTTACAACGCAGCACCGTCTGCTCCACGGTTGCGCAAAGTTGCTGCACTGCATCCGAGTTACAGTGACCGATAAAATCGATATAGACCTGACAAACGTCATCAGCCGCATTTTCAACAATCGCCGTTGGGTGAACGCCGGCCTGCTGAAAGATCTCATCCAGCTGTTCAACGCGTCCGCGGAGCTCAACTAACAGAGCGGTCTTATCTTCACCGGATGGGCCAACCAACTGGTCGCCAACAACGAGATAGCGTGAACCCAACTCAGAGACTTCGCCACAGAGCGCCAAATCAAACTTCGCCAGAGCGCTAACTGCCGCTTCGCTGAGTCGCGGATCCACACCCTCAATCGGTACTATGCCGTAATGGGCAGAACCCTCGGCCACCTCTGAGAAGATCGCTTCGATACTGTCGACCGGCACAAACTCGGCCGACTGACCGAACTGTTTCATCGAGGCTTGATGCGACTTCGAACAAAGAGAACCGGGAAAGACGACACGCAGCGGCTGCTCGAGCGCCAGACACGACGACATTACCTCACGAAACAGGCGTGCAATCTCCGCATCAGGTAGCGGCCCCTCATTACGCTCCATCGCACCGCGTAGCACCTGCGCTTCGCGTTCAGGACGGTAAAAAACCACCTCATCTTGCTCAAACTGAGCCTTAACCTCAGCCACCTCTTGGGCGCACTGAGCGCGCTCATTCAGCAACTGATGAATCTGACGGTCTAACGCATCAATTCGGACACGAATCTTAGCGAGTGCGATCTCTTGCTCTGTCTGCTGCGACATATTTAGCCCCAACGTCTCTCGAAATCAGCCATAAATTCAACCAGAGCATCGACAGATGACTCTGATACTGCGTTGTATATGCTCGCGCGCATGCCACCCACCGAGCGATGGCCCTGCAAATTCAACAGCCCTGCCGCCTCTGCTTCAGCGAGGAATTTCGCATCGAGGGAGGCGTCGGCCAGAGTAAATGGCACGTTCATAATTGAGCGGTTATTAAGTGCTACTGGGTTAGCGTAAAAACCGCTCGCATCGATTGCGGCATAGAGTTTGGCAGCCTTGCGCTTGTTAATTTCAGCAATCGCTTCAACACCGCCCTGAGCCTTCAACCACTTGAACACCAGACCAGCCAGATACCAAGAGTAAGTTGGCGGCGTGTTGTTCATCGAGTCCGCTTTCGCATGCACCTGATAGTTATACATCGTCGGCATACCGGGCAGCGCATTACCAAGCAGTGACTTGCGCACAATGACAACTGTGATACCGGCTGGACCAATGTTCTTCTGCGCACCGGCATAGATCAGGTCAAAGTTATTTACATCCATCGGGGCAGAGAGAATGTCGGAGGACATATCAGCCACCAGCGGACGATCCTGCGCATCAGGAATGTAGTCAAACTGCACACCGCCAATGGTTTCGTTGGTGGTGTAGTGCAGGTACGCCGCGTTGCTATCGATCAGGAGTTCCGACTGAGCGGGCACCCGTGTGAAGCTCTCAGCTTCTGTCGACGCCGCTAGGCAGACATCGCCAAAGCGTTTCGCCTCTTTGATCGCCTTAGTCGACCACATGCCAGTATTGATGTAAGCGCCGCAGCGCTTATCACCCATCATATTAACGGGCACCATGGCGAACTGACTGGTCGCCCCGCCCTGCAAAAACAGCACCGCATACTCATCGGAGATGTTCAGCAGATCACGTAGATCCTGTTCGGCGGCGGTCGCAATGCTGACATACTCAGCACTGCGGTGGCTCATCTCCATTACGGAGAGGCCTTTACCCTGCCAATCCAGAATCTCAGCCTGGGCTTGCTCTAGTACAGCCGTCGGCAGCGCGGCAGGTCCCGCGCTGAAGTTGTGTTTACGACTCATTGAGATGTGCAGTCCTTACTCTTCAGATGCGCCATCATCACCCGCTGCTTTGCCACTTTCGTCAGCGGGAGCGCTGTCGATAGCCGCCGTTGCATCCGCTTGAGGAGCATCTGATGCAGCACCGTCAGCCGCCTCACCCTCAATAGCTTCAGACTCATCCTCTTCAGGCTCTTCAATTCGGGCGATACCGATCAGCTTCTCACCTTCAGCGACGCGGATCAGGCGAACACCCTGAGTGTTACGGCCCAGCTCGGAGATCTCGGAGGTGCGAGTACGCACCATCGTGCCCATATCGGAGATCAGCATGACGTCGTCGCCATCGAGTACCTGAACCGCACCAGCCAGCTCGCCGTTACGCTCAGTGCACTGCATCGCAATCACACCCATACCACCACGACCACGCAGCGGGAACTCGCTGGCAGCTGTCTTCTTGCCGTAGCCATTCTCCGATGCCGTCAGAACCATGCCATCTTCCTGCGGAATGATCAGAGCGATAACGTTGGCCGTGCCGTCCAGTTTAACGCCGCGGACACCGCGGGCTGTTCGGCCCATCTCACGCACATCACCCTCGTGGAAGCGAATCGCTTTACCAGCACTCGTCACCAGCATTACGTCGTTTTCGCCTTCAGTCAGTGCGGCACCAATCAGGCGGTCACCTTCAACGATATCCAGCGCGATTAGACCTGTGCTGCGCGGACGAGAGAAGGCTGATAGACGCGTCTTCTTAACCGTACCTTGTGCCGTGGCCATAAAGACACAGCGCTGATCGTCGAACTCTTTAACCGGCAGAATGGTGCTGATGCGCTCATCCTGTGCCAACGGCAGAATATTGATCATCGGACGACCGCGAGATGCACGGCTCGCCTGCGGAATTTCAAACACCCGCAGCCAGTAAACCTTACCAAAGTTGGTAAAACAGAGAATTGTATCGTGGCTGTTGGCCACCAGCAGATGCTCGATGAAGTCCTCATCTTTCATCGCCGTCGCCGATTTACCCTTACCGCCACGACGTTGCGCTTGGTAGGCCTCTACCGGCTGAGTCTTGGCATAACCACCATGAGAGATGGTAACCACCATCTCCTCTTCGGCGATCAGATCAGCCACCGACAGGTCTGCCATCGAGGCGGTAATTTCGGTACGACGCTCGTCCGCGTACTCTTCAACCAACTTAGTCAGCTCTTCGCGAATCACTCCCATCAGGCGCTCGTAAGAGCCTAGAATCTCCAGCAACTCAGCGATCTTCTCGATCAGCTCGCGGTACTCCGCGATCAGCTTATCGTGCTCGAGACCCGTCAGGCGGTGCAGACGCAGCTCAAGGATCGCTTGAGCCTGTGCCGGTGACAGGTAGTAAGACCCGTTACGCAAACCGTACTGCTCTTCTAGGTCCTCAGGTCGGCAAGCGTCCTCGCCTGCACGCTCAAGCATCTCTAACACATCACCCGGAGCCCAAGCGGTAGAGATCAGTGTCTCTTTTGCATCCGCCGGCGTTGGTGACTGCTTAATCATCTCGATCACAGGATCGATATTCGCTAGTGCAATCGCCAAACCTTCGAGTATGTGACCACGCTCGCGCGCTTTGCGCAGCAGGTATACAGTACGACGAGTAACAACCTCGCGGCGGTGACGCACAAAGCTCTCAAGCGCAGATTTGAGATCCAGCAGCTTAGGCTGACCATCAACCAGCGCCACCATGTTGATACCGAAAACGCTCTGCAGCTGCGTCTGGGCAAAGAGGTTATTGATGACTACATCAGGCACTTCGCCACGGCGCAGCTCAATGACGATACGCATACCGTCCTTATCGGACTCGTCACGCAGCTCAGAGATACCCTCAATCTTCTTCTCTTTGACCAGTTCCGCGATCTTCTCAATCAATCGCGCTTTGTTGAGCTGGTATGGAATCTCGTCGATGACCAGCATCGGACGCCCATTTTTGGGGTGATCTTCGATGTGGTGCTTGGCGCGAACGTAGATACGGCCGCGACCAGTGCGATAAGCCTGCAGAATACCTGCCCGCCCGTTAATGATGCCGCCTGTTGGGAAATCCGGACCCGGGATAAACTCCATCAACTCATCGATGCTGATATCGGGGTTATCGATCAGCGCCATACAACCACGCACAACCTCACCGAGGTTGTGTGGCGGAATATTGGTCGCCATACCGACGGCGATACCGGCAGAGCCATTCACCAGCAGATTAGGGACGCGAGTCGGCAGCACTGCCGGAATTTTCTCGGTGCCGTCATAGTTATCAACGTAATCGACGGTCTCTTTATCGAGGTCAGACAGGAGCTCATGCGAGATCTTCTCCATACGGATCTCGGTGTAACGCATCGCTGCTGCGGAGTCGCCATCCACCGAACCGAAGTTACCCTGACCATCAACGAGCGTGTAACGCATCGAAAAGTCCTGAGCCATACGAACAATCGTGTCGTATACCGCAGAGTCACCGTGTGGGTGGTATTTACCGATTACATCACCGACTACGCGAGCCGATTTTTTATAAGGTTTGTTCCAATCGTTGCTCAGCTCATTCATCGCAAACAGAACACGGCGATGGACCGGCTTCAGTCCGTCTCGAGCATCCGGGAGAGCACGTCCAACAATTACGCTCATTGCGTAGTCGAGGTAGGACTGTTTAAGCTCATCCTCAATGTTAACTGGTAATACTTCTTTAGCTAGGTCACCCATTAGCTGGCGTTCCTTTTTTGCAGGCTAGTGCACCTCTTGATAGCCCCAAAACGGGACCTTGGCGAGATGCCAAAAAAATCTGCCCAATCATATCACAAATTACTGAATCAAATCAGCTTTTGGGACTGATCAAAGGCAGTGTTAAACTAACTGCTTTAGAGCCCTAAACAGGACAGCTTAATGAGCCAACAACCGCGCATGAATATCGATCCGGACGAGATCGCCAAGTTTGAGGAACTCGCCTCACGGTGGTGGGATAAAGAGAGCGAATTCAAGCCCTTACACGACATCAATCCGCTTCGTGTCGGCTTTATCGATCGTTATGCGCAGCTTGGCGGGAAGCGAGTGTTGGACGTTGGCTGCGGCGGCGGCATTCTGGCTGAGTCGATGGCACAACGCGGCGCTGATGTTACCGGTATCGATATGGGCGAGGCACCACTCAAAGTCGCCAAACTCCACGGTCTGGAGTCCGGCGTTAAAGTGAAGTACCAGCGTATAACCGCTGAGGAATTTGCGGCAGAGCACGCGGGCGAATTTGATGTAGTGACCTGCATGGAGATGCTTGAGCATGTACCCGACCCCGCATCAGTTGTGCAGGCCTGCCAACAACTGGTGAAACCAGGCGGCAAAGTGTTCTTCTCAACGATCAATCGCAATCCGAAAAGCTATCTGTTTGCCATTCTAGGTGCTGAGCGCGTCTTAAAGCTGGTCCCGGCCGGCACGCACGATTTCAACAAATTCATCCAGCCTGCAGAGCTCGCAGCATGGATGCGTCTGGCTGGATTGGATCTCGATATCACCAACGGCATGACCTACAACCCGATCACCAAAGAGTACGCACTGAGTACGACTGATGTGAGCGTCAACTATCTGGTTGCCAGCACCCGCCCGGAATAGACTCATGCCCGAGTTCAGTGCAGTACTTTTCGACCTCGACGGAACCCTTCTCGATACAGCACCTGACTTCTATCAGGTGCTCGTTGAGATACAGCGTCGTCGCAATCACACACCCGTCGATTACAGCCTAGTCAGAACCCGAGCATCGGATGGGTCACGCGCAATGCTCAAGCTCGCGTTTGGAGAAACTATCTCCGAGGCGCAACTCAATCCACTGGTGACTGAATTTCTGGAACTTTACGCGTCAAATCCAGTCGCCCATGGTGCTCTGTTTGAGGGTATAGACGAGTTACTGCTGCAGCTGGAGAAACAACAGATTCCCTGGGGCATTGTGACCAACAAACCTCGCAATTTGAGTGAGATAGTGCTTCGCAATCTGCAACTGACCGAGCGCTGCGCGGTACTGGTTTGCCCGGAGGACGTGAGACAATCCAAACCCTCGCCTGAGGGGTTAGTTTTGGCTGCTGAAGAACTGGGCTTGAGCGCAGAGAACTGCCTATATCTGGGCGACCACCAGCGTGATATCGACGCCGGACGCGCTGCAGGCATGACTACCATCGCCTGCGGTTTCGGCTATCTGAAACCGGGTGAATCGGCGCATGATTGGAACGCAGACCACCTAGTGGAGAGATCCGCTGACCTACCTAACTTTATTCGCGAGCTGATCGCATAATTCTCTGGAGAGAGCATGTTTAACTACACCGCCCCCGAATCCCTGCTAACTGGCCGCGTGGTTTTGGTCACTGGTGCTGGAGACGGCATCGGCCGCGCAGCCGCGCTGAGCTATGCCAAAGCTGGAGCGACGGTGATTCTTCTAGGACGCACCATAGAGAAACTTGATGCCGTCTATGACGAGATCGAGAACGCAGGCTACCCGCAGCCGGCCATGGTACCTCTTAACCTGGATACCGCCGGCGAAGCCGCCTATGTTGAGCTGGCAAACATGATCGATTCAGAGTTCGGCCGCCTCGATGGCATTCTGCACAACGCCAGCCTTCTCGGTCAGCGCACACCGCTGGAGAACTACGACCCGATCACCTTTGAACAGGTAATGCGCGTCAATGTAAACGCCGGCTTCTTGCTGACTCAAGCACTGCTGCCTCTCGTTAAGCAGTCCGAGGATGCATCGATCATCTTCACCAGCTCTAGCGTCGGCCGCAAAGGCCGAGCCTACTGGGGGGCTTACGCGATCTCGAAATTTGCGACCGAGGGGATGATGCAGACCCTGGCTGATGAGTACAGCAACTCGGGCAACATTCGCGTTAACTGCATCAACCCAGGCGCCACAGCAACGAATATGCGCTCCTACGCTTACCCAGCCGAGGATCCAAGCACCATTGCCTCAGCAACAGACATACAGCCTGTTTATCTCTATCTCATGGGGCCTGACAGCAAGGGTGTTACCGGGCAGTCTATTGATGCTCAGAGTGATAGTTCCCCCTCGGATTACGTCTAGTTAAACCTTGGAGAGTATTGTCTCTATCTGACACTCCGGCAGAGAGACACTTGCCATCTCCTCTTCAGACTCGCTCGAGTACATCCCCGTAACGCTCCGTATTTGCCGTCCTGGCAAATAAGGGTCTGAAGAGGAGACGCCAAGCGCCTGTTAGCCAGCGTTTATCGCCAGCTTTAGTGGCTAGCCGCGTTTACCCACGACACGCACCTTGCGTTTCTTGCGTTCGGCTGGCGTATGAGGATTGCGGGCGTCGTCACGCTGACGGACGCGTTGACGTTTGTATTCGCGCTCTTGGTCCTTGGCAGCGTGAGGGTCGAACTTTGGCAGTGAGCGACGCGACAGCTCGAGTTCGTCAGTTAGAACATTGAGCTCCTTCTGCGAGAGGTCACGCCAGGTTCCGACTTTGACGTCGCTAGGCAAGAAAACCGGGCCAAAGCGCACTCGTTTTAGGCGGCTGACCTGAACATCCTGCGACTCCCATAGACGGCGCACCTCACGGTTACGACCCTCCATCACGACACAGTGATACCAGCGGTTAGCGCCTTCGCCGTCGAAATACTGCACGTCGGTAAACTTCGCCATACCGTCATCTAGCAGCACACCCTGCTTCAAGCGCTCCAGCATGTCGTCATCGACATTTCCAAGCACTCGCACAGCATATTCGCGGTCGATATTGCTGGAGGGGTGCATCATTTTGTTAGCGATCTCACCATCGGTGGTGAAGATCAGCAGACCTGAGGTGTTGATATCCAGGCGACCGATAGCCACCCAGCGCCCCTGCTTTAGCTTGGGCAGCGCATGAAAGACGGTTGGACGCCCCTCAGGATCGTGGCGAGTACAAACTTCGCCAAGGGGTTTGTTGTAGATGATGACGCGCGCTTCAAGCGCATCGCCAGCAGTAATTTCAATCTGCTTACCATCCACAACAACTTTATCTTCGGCTGATACACGATCACCCAATTTAGCCGTCTCATCGTTTACCTGAACACGGCCTTCATCTATCCAACGCTCCATCTCACGACGTGAGCCTAAACCGGAGCGTGCCAATACCTTTTGTAACTTCTCATCAGACATATGACGACGCCTTACT
>Ga0209652_1001080_pt1 | contig 22432 bp, 18 predicted proteins | sample SaaInl74LU_5_DNA_FD_184641 | JGI IMG/M metagenome (GOLD analysis project Ga0209652, IMG submission 184641) | Marine microbial communities from expanding oxygen minimum zones in the Saanich Inlet - ESP_74LU_5_DNA (SPAdes) (version 2) | ecosystem: Environmental > Aquatic > Marine > Intertidal zone... | reverse complement strand
ATCAAAAATTTTCACAAAAACATCTTGTGTGATTTCTTCAGCATCTTGCCTGTTTTGACAATACTGCAATGCGAGATTGAATACCAAGTTTTTATATTGGTTATAGATATTCTTAAATGTCACAGACTTTTTTTATTACCACCAACTATTACATATCCCCACCTTTCTTCCCAATAACACGCTATAACAAAAACGCTAAACGGGAACTCAGATGAAGGCTTTAGAAAGGTAGCCATTTATAGCATATCATCAAATGTCCTACTGCGTGTTTAACTTAAAGGAGGCTTGAAATCAGGCAATTGAGTGCCTTCGCTTGTGTTCTAAATGTGCGAATTTCAAGTTCTTCTTTGTGCCTTTTCGATGTTCCTATTGCTGCAAAAGTTCCTGTTTAGGATTTTGCTAAATGGGAATGATTTGGGTGCGATTTCTATGACGTTTTATAAAAACCTCCAGATTGCATGAGAACCCTTTTTTGAACGCACCATTTACTTCCACCTCAAGAAATAGAAGCAATTCAAGAACGATACGATCTACTCAAAAGATCAATAGCACACTTGTAAAGATGATGACACCAATACCCATAAGTAGCAAGGTGTAGGGCAAAATTTCTTTGGCTTTTAAGCCGGTGATGCCGAGAAGCGGAAGGGCCCAGAAGGGTTGAAGCATGTTGGTGAGCTGGTCGCCATAGGCCAAGGCGAGGATGGCTTTGTTGAGGGGCACATTGGTTTCCAAAGCACTTTGAATCACCAAGGCGCCTTGAACGGCCCACTGCCCTCCTCCACTGGGGACAAAAATATTCACGACTCCTGCAGATAGCATGGTCAACAAAGGAAAGAGGGTTTCGCCACTGGCGCTCATCAGCTCGGAGAAGTAAGGAATTAATCCCGCTCCTTGGATCACGCCCATAACACCGAAGTAAAGGGGGAACTGAATAAGAATACCCGCAGCTCCACCAATAGCATCATCTACTGCACTTAGAAAAGAACGAATGTTACCGTGGAAAATCAGGGCTAAAGCGAGGGTGCTTTGGTTGATCCAATTGGGGGTGATGAACTTGAGGGAAGCGATGTCTTGGCTTTGAGCAAGCATCACCAAAGAAGAAATCAAAACCAAAACTCCAAAAGCGATGCCCACAAGATTCCAAAGATCCAAGCGCTCTGCTCCTTGAACGGTTTCATCTGCCTTAGGTTGAACTAACTTTGTGCTGAGTTGAGGCACGCCGCCTTTGTAGCTTTTCGCGATCAAGTACACACTTAAGGGTAAGATGATCAACAAGGCCAAAGAGGCCGTGATGTTCATGCCGGAAAAAACGGTTTCGCTTAAGGGAATGCTCTCCGGAACTTGAAGTACAGAACTGCCTTTCATGAGGGCTTCTAGGTGTCCGGGTTCAGCCACCTTCACAAGTGCAGATCCGCTCAAACCGCCGTGCCAAACCATCATTCCAGCGTAAGCCCCTGCAGCGAGCAACGGATAGTTCATGGCAATACCATTTTTCACCGCATAATCGCCCACTTTTCGGGCGAAAATGGCACCAAATACCAAACCTAAACCCCAGTTCACAAAAGCCATAAGAAGGGTAAGCAAGGTAAGGGTGAAGGCCGCTTGTGGACCACTTGTACAAAAGCGCTTGCTTATTTTTTCAATCAGCCAGGCAATGGGTTTACTCAAGGCGAGGGTATGCCCTAAAATGAGCATCAACATCATTTGGAAGGCGAAGGTGAGCAAAGCGCTCGACCACATGCCTTCCCCCCAGTTCACCACGATTTCGCTCATGCTTAAGTTTGATGATGAGGCATCAGACCTACTAAACACAAAAGCAAGCAGCATCGCTACGACACTAAGGCCGATAGCGATGCTGAAAGGGCTGGGCAGCATTCGTTGAAGAAAGCTTGCCAGTTCGTCTGTTCGACGGCGGTTCATTTAGAACGGCAAATCGTCGTCGTCCTCACCTGAAAGATCAATAGGTGCGCTTGTAGGTAGTGGTGCCGCTGCGGCCGGCGCTCCTCCTTGTGCTGCTGGCGCTGCTCCGCTTGGGGCATCGATTCTCCACGCGTTGAGGTTCACGTAATAGTTCCCGTTCCACTCTCGTCCGCGAACGTCAAACTTCACAGAAATCGGGTCTCCGATGTTGAAGTTCTGAATCATTTCACACTTCTCCTTGAAGAGCTCAAACTTGAGGTCTTGTGGGTATTGTTCTTGCGTTGTAACGACGAATTCTCTTTTAAAAAATCCTGAATCAAAACGCTGCTCGTCCATGATCAGCTTTAGCTTACCTGTAATTTCAAAACTCATTTTAATCTACTTTATCCGTTATTAAAGGTCAACAAGGCTTTCCAAGCTTCATCCACCTTTCCTTCTTTTAATAATTCTTTTGCTTTATGATGAAGTGCCTCTTCCAAAGCACTTTGATGGTCTTCTAATTCGATAAACAATTCCGACAACTCCATGAGTTTGTATTCGTTCACGTCGGTTTCATTTGGTAGCAACTGAACATTGCCCAACATGCCCAAATCGTTTCCAGTAAGCACCTTGCTCAAACGAATGTCTTCTGGGATTTGGTCTACGCCAATGCCTTTGTTGCGAATTGGTTTTGGCACCTCGAACATGCTCTCGGCATTGCAGCGCGAATAAAAATCTCCTCCACATCGTCCCACAAGATCAATGGCGATGGGATCGATTTTACCTTGCTCGTTCAACACCTCTTCGTTGATGTGGATCTTCACCACTTCTGCCATCACTAAGTTGCCTGCTCCACCTTCTTCGCCCAACTCAATCACCTCTTTAACCACGCATTCAAATTGAACGGGCGATTCTTTAATTCGAGGTGGCTGAACGATTTCAGAAGGAAGCTCCGTGAGTCCGCTTTTCACAAACTCATTCACGCCTTCATCGTATTCTGTGCTGGCCAAAGAGCACTGTTGAACCAAACTGTAGCTCACCACGTTGATCACCACCTCCGGCACTTTAAGCACATTTTCGTAGGTGTGTTTTGTGGTGTTGTCTCTCCCCCTTCTCGCTGGAGAAAAGATCAAAATGGGCGGATTGGCCGAAAACACATTAAAAAAGCTGAAAGGCGCCAAATTTGGTCGGCCCTGCTCGTCTATTGTACTGGCAAAGGCAATGGGTCTTGGCGCAATGGCTCCAAGTAAATAGCCGTGAAGCTCTGCTGTACTTAGTGAATTAGGATCAATCGTTTTCATGAAACACAATTAGCTTACAAAGGTAGCCAATTTGCTTCGCTGCTTGAAGTTCAAGAAGAAGAGTTTATGAACGATATGAACTATTTTGTGAATTACTTTCGCGCGTGTTTTTCCACTTCGTCGATGCTGTCGAAAACGGCCTTTTTCAATTCTTCCTTGTAGTTGGCAATGCGCTTTAAAAGTTCATCATCAGCAACAGAAAGGATTTGTGCTGCCAAAATCCCAGCGTTTTTCGCCCCATCCAGCGCAACTGTTGCTACGGGCACACCACCGGGCATTTGTAAAATCGAAAGCACACTGTCCCAACCGTCAATGGAATTGCTCGACTTAACAGGAACACCGATGACAGGGATTGGGGTAAGTGAGGCGGTCATCCCAGGAAGGTGCGCAGCTCCTCCCGCTCCAGCGATGATCACACGAATGTCTCTTGAAATGGCGCTTTGGGCATATTCTACCATGCGTTCGGGAGTTCGGTGTGCAGAAACAACGGTGATTTCAAAAGGTACTTGTAAGGCTTCGAGTACCTCTGCTGCTTGCTTCATGACGGGCAAATCTGATTTACTCCCCATGATGATTCCCACTTTGTACTTCATCTTTATAAACTTCCTTTTAATAAAACATTCCTACAATTGCACCGGTGTACAAACAAGCCAAAGTTCCGCCTATCAAGGCTTTTACACCGAGCGAAGACAAGAGTCCTTTTCTTCCAGGCACCAAGGAGCCAATACCTCCAATTTGAATTCCGATGGATGCAAAGTTGGCAAATCCACACAAAACATAGGTGGCGATGATCACACTCTTTTCTTCAAGGAAAACACTCTCGCTCTTCATTTGTCCCAAGGTGGTATAAGCAAAGAACTCGTTCAAAATGGTTTTCTCACCGAGCAACTGCCCTACCAAGAGCGCATCTTCTGAGCATACTCCAATCAGCATGGCCACAGGCGCACCAATGTAGCCCAAAATCATTTGAAAGCTGAGTTTGTCGTAAGTGGTGTTGGCTGCGATGAGTTCGTTTAAGTTGGTGTAATGACCAATAACATCGCCCAAAAGCCAATTACCGAGGTAAATAAAAGCAGTGAAGACCAAGAGCATGGCCCCCACGTTTACGGCGAGTTTAATTCCGTCTGTTGTTCCGTTAGAAATGGCTTCAAGCACATTGGAACCGCCCCTGTTTTTGGAGATTTCCATGCGTTGGTCGTAACTTTCTGTTTCGGGAACAAGTAGTTTTGCTGCGGCAATGGCCGCTGGGGCCGACATGATACTCGCGGCCAATAAATGCTTGGCAAAGATTTGTGTTTGCACCGGATCTCCATCACCCAGAAAAGCAATGTAAGAAGCCAATACTCCACCAGCAATGGTAGCCATCCCTCCGGTCATCAAACTCATCATTTCCGAACGAGTCATCTTATCGAGAAATGGCCTAACGAGCAATGGGGCTTCGGTCTGACCTAAAAAGATGTTTCCTGCAGCGGCCAAACTTTCGGCTCCAGACAACCTTAGGGTAACCTTCATCACCCAAGCTAAAGCCCAAACGATGACTTGTAAAACACGGATGTAGTAAAGAAAAGCACTTAGGGCACTGAAGAAAATAATGGTTGGCAATACGCGAAAAGCAAAGTTATACAAGGCCGGATGTACTTGTCCGTCTGAAAACTTCCCAAACAAAAAATCAGAACCAAAATCGGTGAAACTGATGATCTTCACAAAGCCGGAAGCCAAAAACCCAAAGCCATCTTTCACCCATTCTACACGAAGAATGAGAAATGCCAAAATGAGCTGAAGCGCAAGGGAAATACCAATGGTTTTCCAGTTCACCGCTTTCTTGTTTTCAGAAAAGAGCCAGGCCAAGCCAGTTAGAACGACAATGCCTATAAATCCTTGTAATATTGCCATGAGTATCCCTTAGAGAGCGGGCAAGATACAACTTTCCTGTTGATCAGTTTTCGCCAAAAACAAGAACAAGTTTATTGAAGTCGGCAGCCGCATTAATCACCGAGCGGAAGTTTTCGAACTCTTCCACTGGGAAGTGGTGGTCTTTATAGACCTCATCAATGATGACTTTAACGCGTTTTCCATCGACTTCGTAGCGCGACACAAAGGCCAAAATTTGCTCTCCGTCTCTTTCATACGTGATGTTCATGTTCAGGTCGTCAAGGTTCTTCACTTCATAGCCATCAGGCACATCAAAAGAAATGGTTCTGTAATAACCGTGCTTGTATCCAACATCAACAGGCAACTGTCTTTCTTCGCCTTCCTCGAGGTAAAGTTCTTGTTGCGGACCAATTAAATCGCCAATACTGAAGAGCACTTTATCTCCGGCCACGCTCAAAAAAGCATCAGAAGAAATGGTGAAATCATGAATCAGTGGTTTCGCTCCAAAGTCGTTTTCTTCAATATTCGTCAAGCTGGTTTCAACAAGTTCCACATCTTCTGAAACAAATTTCGCCATGAGCTCTTCCAGCTCTTCTTTTTTATCGTCGTTCAAATCGGCAAACTCAGGTTGGTAGTTCTGTGCATAAACACCGGTGAGGGTTTTATGGTAATTCACTTCTGCCTTCGCTTCATCAAAATCTAAATCAACCTCAATGATCATCTCATCAAAGTTCTCTTCCATCTTGGCGGCCTTGATGTACTTGATTTCCGAAATACCGCTGCTCACTCCTGCGAGGGTAACTGGTTTCACAAAAAAACCGTAATTGTCTGTCCAAGAGGAAGGAACAATGCCAAGTCTGCTGTTAGGGACGTTTGGGGCGATGTATTGATCCAACTCGGGGAAGTAGATCAAGTACTTGTCTAAATACATGTAATTCTCAAAATCTTTCTCAAAGTTATAGTCTGATCTAGAGGTGGTAAAAACAAGCTCGTTTTTAATCCCAAAGTGTTCAAAAAGCGCCACGTGCAAACGCACATAGCCGTCTTTTGAGGCCAGCTTTGAACTCAAGATATCATTCAGATTTGAAGAAACTCCAAAAAAACTAAGGTTGAGCAAAAACACATTGTAGTTGTTCTTGATGTAATTTTCGATGGTTCTCACCTTTGTTTCGGTATCCAAATCATCGTCCAGTTTGATCTCTTTGGCCATTTTCTTCAAGGCCTTGAGTTCATCCTTTTCTGTAAACGACATGTATTGTTGGTAGATGTTTTCGTTGAGGCGCTTGTAGTTGATGATGTTTGAGGCTCCTGTAAAAACATTCTTCTCGAGCTTGTAGGAGAAGCGGCGCATGCCGGCATCATAATAAGCCATGGCTTGATCAGCAACTCCAGGAATTTCTTTGGCCTTCCACTCCAAAGCCGATCGCTCTTCGCTTGGCTCTGTAGAAATCGGCTCCCAATCTACGTTATACGCTCTGTGACCGAAGCGCAGGTAAGACGGGTGATACAATTTGTAGCTGTAATCAAGAATGGGCTTTTGGCCTTGGGTATAAACCATCACTCCAGTGATGTTCGGGTCCAATTCGCGTTGATAGAAATGCTCGATTTGAGCACCAATTTCTAATCCTGCGAGGGCAAAATACTTGGTTCCACTATCGTCTTCGTCTTCCGAAGTGAGAATATCATCTTCATCCAAATCAATCACCTTTCCACTTGGAAGGATCACCCGCGCTTTTTGAACCAATTCGTCTTCATTTGAATAACGAACGTAAATGCGGTTGTTGTCTTCAATGGCTTCGTCTGTGTTCACCTGGATGATGGTGTGCGCAATTTCGTAATGCCGCAGCACTTCTTTTCCATCAATGATTTCATTTTTAAGTTCAACGAGAACGCGCTTTTTCACCATGAACTCGTCGTTCTCAGCGTAAGCTTCTGAAGTAGGGAGATATTGTCCTTCTTCATTCCAATCGTATTCTTCGAAAATGAATTGTGAAAGGGCTAAAAATGGCAGTGTGAACAAGGCCAAGGTGAGGATGACTATTTTTTTCATGATGATGTTATATGCGTTCTAAAACTACCGATTCTCTATAAAGCTTTCGCAAGGCGCTGATCATTTCGTTCCAATCGCTGAAATGTTTTTCATCGAGCTGAAGCACTTCTATCTTAGCTACCGTGCTTAAGTTAATTTTTTCGCCACTGTGCTCCACCTTCAGATCGAAGGAAAAATCATCGAAGCTCATGTTTCCAGATTTCGGTAAAGATTTCACCCGATAGCCGTCTGGTATTTGCAAGGAACTTTCAACCTCAACCAGCGAAGCATACTCAAACACCCTGGGGTATTCTCTGTCTTCATCCAGCTTGTAATTGGCATACATCTTCTCAAGGTTCAAATTCACGAAAAGCTCCTGATCCACTTCAAGCAAATAACTGGCAATTTCGAAGTTGTAGTTGATGAGCAAGGTGTCTCCCTTTTCTTCGAGTCCGCTCGTTTCCACATCTTTAATTACGCACTTGTTATTTCCTTTACCAAAGGCATCTTTATAAAACGCTTCCTTCTCCTCCTTATCCATGTCGTTGAGCGCTTCTCGGTAATGATCAACATAGTAGCCGTGCATGTCCATCACCGCTTGTCCCTTAAGCACTTGGTCTTCCACCTTCATGTCCATGGAAATCTTCACCGCATTTTCATCGGCTAACAAGGGCGGAACAAGGGCCACTTCATACGCTTCATCGTTCATTCTGATGAGGGCTTCTTTTCCTTGAATGAAGCTCGTGGGTCTGCCAAAGGAGCAATACCTGTTGGTGGCATCAAGGAAGATCCAATCTCCTTCGTGCTTGTAAGCGCCAATCATGTGATCGTCAACCATAGGGGAAGGCAATTGCTGGTAGGTATAGGGTTTCGATCTGCTCCCAATCCACGCCATGTTGATGTCGACCCCACAAATCAAGCCCATTTCGTGCATGATGCTGGCCATGTCTTTACAATCGCCATAACGTTTTTGACAAACGCTTTCGCCACTTCTAGGAATGAAACCGTTCATCCCATTTTCCACGGCCACGTACTTGATGTTCTTCTTGGTCCAGTCGAAGATGGCTTCCACCTTTTGTACATCATTAAAATCAGGAGAGATGATGGAATCGGTGATTGCCTTCAATTCTTTATTCTCACTGCGATCTACTTGTTGAACCAAGCTGTTGTACCATTTGAAAAGCGCATCAACACTTCCTAAGACTTCGGTTTTCTCGCCCTTAAACTCATACGATTTGATGAAAGGAACAATGTGTGGCGTCCAATGGGCCATGCTTGGCGCATCTGACTCAAAGTTGGTCACGGGCAAGTTGTGCAAGGACCATTTTACTGTTTTTCTGCCTTTCTCAAGCGAAGTTGTGAATTCAAGGTTTAGGTTTTCGCAGTTGATCATTTCCCAGCCAAGATCAATTTCTTCATCAAAGGTGATGGAAAAAACCTCGAGTTCGGAAGGAATCATGCTGATGAAAAAGTTCGGACCAAGAAACTGGGGGTCGCTTTTCTTTAAGGTATAGGAATAATCGGCCTTACTGCCTTTCTCCAAGTTTTTAAAACTAAAGCTCACCGATTTTTCATCATCAGCAAAAATCCCAGGAGTAAACTCATTTTGCTTTCTAAAGTAAGTGGTTTCATGGGCTTTGTACTTCCCTTCAACAGGCACATAGGAAGTGGCTTCGATTTCGTCCAATTCACTAAATGATCCATAGCTAACCCTTCTTCGGCTGTAGTCTGCGGCATCATCATCCAAGAAAAAAAACAATTCAGAAAACCGTTCTTCAATCACGGGCTGACCTTTTTTTAATGAAATATCGATGTGATGACTCGTTTCCACCGCAACAACATGTTCGCTGGGGTATTTCTCAAGCATTGCAGCCAATTCCGACTCTGGAGTTTGGGCAAAGGCTGCGCCTGAGAGTAGGAGGCTCAGTGCTAACGAAAGGACTTTAAGCATCATTTTATTTAATGATTTCGATGATATCTCCGTCCCTCCAAATTCTGGTTTCGATGAGCTTGCCGTATTTGTCATAGATCTTTTCTTCTCCGTGCTTCTCATCATTTAACCATTCTGAGGTGGATTTTATTTTACCGTTGCTGTGGTATTCCTTTCTGCTTCCCGTTTCATCTCCATCAATATAAGTTCTTTCGAGTTTCGGTTTACCATTTTCGAAAAACTCTTTGCTTTCACCATGGCGGTTTCCGTCGACGTAAGCCCCTTCACTAAGTAGTTTACCGTTAGGCCAAAACTCTTTATACACCCCTTGGAAATTATCGTCTTCCATTTTGAAGCTTCGCGAAGGCTTGCCATTGGGGTATTTCGTAGTAATTTCAATGGTTTCGTTTTCAACTGGCGTAATTGGCGCCAACTTGCCATTACTTCCGTTCCAGGTAATGCCCTCCATTTTGTCGTAATGGTACTTTCTCACCATCTGAAGATCGCCTGTTGGAGCATAGTAATACGCCATTCCATGAGCTAAATCATGGGTATAGGGAATGCTTACTTCGAGCTGACCGTTATCATAGAAAGTTTCGTAAAGTCCGTTCATCTCATCGTGCTCATACCTGCGGATGGTTTCTAGTTTCCCAGCTTCATTGTACCATCTCCACTCTCCTTCATGATCGCCGAGGGCGTAAGTTCCTTCAGCTGAAATTTTTCCATTGGGGTGGTAGTATTTCCAAAGGCCATTCTTCTCTCCGTTGATCAGCACTCCTTCCGCTTGAGTGACGCCGTTGACGTAGTAATAAACTGTAAGACCGTTGTCATAATAGTTACTGAATTCGATTTCCGCCATCAGTTCTCCGTGAGGAAAACGCAATTCGTATTTCCCTTTACCACTATCCAGTCGGGCTTGGTGGTATGGCTGACCTTCAAAATGGAACTCCATTACTTTTTTCTTTCCATTCGTGTAGGTATCAATGTGGTCTACATCACCTTCTACCGTGTAGTAATATTGTTTGCCGTGGTAATAACCATCTACGTAGTAATTTTTGGCCGAAAGGGTTCCGTTGGAGTGGTAAGAACGGAACTCACCACAGTAGAGTCCTTCGTTTACTTGGCCTTCGCGTTTGAGCTGACCAAAGTCATAATACCAACGAACATCTCCGTTCATTTGATTATCGAGGTAATTGGCTTCGTACGTTTTTTGTCCGTTCGACGCATAATTCGTGGCCAAACCGTTTTGTCCGCTTTCAGAGTAATTCTCTACTGAACTCAAGATGCCATTCTTGTTGAAGTATTTCCACTCTCCAATTTTCTGACCATCATCACCGGCATCGTACATCCCGATCAAACGTTGAACACCGTCGTTGTAAAATCCTTCAAACTCAAACTTCCCTGATTTTCTCGTTTCTTCGCGAAGCAATTTCCCCGTACGATCGAACTGCTGGTAGGAGTATATTTCCCCACGTTTGTATTCCATTTGAGTGAGTAAGTTTCCTTCTCGATCAAACTTTTTGTAGGTACCGTTCATCTTACCAGAATCATCGTACTCCTCTGTTTCACTCAAGGTTCCATCAATGAAAAACTCTTCGAGCAGGCCAACGAGCTTGTCGTCTTTATACTGCCCTCTTCTGTAAACCTCTCCATTGTTGTAGTAAGACACAAAAGTTCCTTCTCGATTTCCTTCTTTGTAGTTGTATTCCGAAGAAACACTGCCATCACTGTACCACTCTTTTTCTACCCCATCAAGTTTTCCGTCTTTGAGCATCACTTCTCTTGACTTCATACCATTGGCAGCATACTCTACCAGCATACCATTAGCGCTCCCGTCTTTGTAAGTGTAAGTTCTTTTTACCTCCCCATTTTCATGATAAAGGGTAATTTTCCCCTGCAACTCTCCTTCAACATACTCCATGCTTGATTGAAGAACCCCCTGGTCGTCGTAATCCAAAGACAAACCATCGCGCTGATTATTCTTCAAGCTAATGCTTCTAGCGCGGGTACCATTTTGATTGAACTCATGGTACCAGCCTTCCAAATCTCCGTTATTCCATTCTGAGATTTCTTTGGTATTGCCATCTTTATAGAAGTAATGCCAAGTGCCTTGTTTTTTATACTGACTGTTGAATTCACCATAGGCGCTAATGCCTCCTGCTTGGTTATAAAACTCGGTGTAGCCAATAAAATCCGTGCCATCAAAACCGCCTGCACCGTAAACTAGTCGAGCATCAGAGTACACCAATTTTGTTTTTTGCTCCCCGGCTTTCATCGGAAAAACCTTCTCTCCATTAAGCTCATCCCAATCGACCTTCATTTTCTCAATAAAAGCGATGGTTTTGAGTCGGGTCGACTTCTTATTCAAATAAGCTTGGATTTTTGGGTCTTCCACCTGAATCACCATCGTGTTAATCAAGTAATTGAAGTTCCCATCGGCGAGCACTTTGTTGTATAAAGGTAAATACGTATCTGCCCAGAAACCGTCCAAGGAAGTATTGTTTTTCAATTCCGTTAAAGCCAAATGCAGGTGACGTGCAAAGGCGTAATCTACTTTCTTGTGTGGGTATTTGTAGGCTGAATTATTCGCGAAGTTGTTTTCTAGGGCCATATCGATTTCCGTATAGCGTTCTCCTCCATTGTTCGTCAAATCGATTTCAAATTCCTTTTTCTCAAAATTTCCAGCAAGCATGTTTTCCATCTCTACAAGGCGGGTCACAGCATTATCAGAAACAGGATCCACCAGAACAGACATGGTATAGGCCAGCATCGATTGGGTTCGAAGTCCTTGGTGAGCTGCTAAACGGCCCAAGCGATAATGGCACCCAGCATGATAAGGAGCAACGATTAATCCCTTTTTGTAAGACTCAAAAGCTTCTTCCCACTTCTCCAATTTCTCCAGTACAATTCCCTTGTTATGATAAAGATCCCCATTGTAAGGGAACTCCACTAGGCCTTGATCGTAATAACTTATTGCTGTTTCTTCTTGCCCTCCTTCGTCATAGGCATTGGCTAAACTGTTGAAGAAATTCACCCTTACATCGGAGGTCATTTCTAAACCCTCACTAAAAAGCTCAATGGCCTCGTCGTAACGCTCCATTTGATACAAGCAATACGCTTGTTCATACAGCGCAACCGCGTAAGAGGTATCGTTGGGATGAATTTTTTGAAATTGCTCAAGAGCATCTTGATAATAGGCTTGATTAAAACTTTCAAGACCTTGAGTCATGATATCATAAGGATTATCACACCCTTGAGCTAGAACATTATTGGAGAAGCTCACTGCTAATACGGCAGTAAGAACAAGTAGTTTTTTCATTTGGAATCAATAGTTGTGTAGTAAATATATAAAATAGCATCACACAATTATTGATTCTCGCCGAGAAGCGCGGTCTTAAAGCCCGCGCTTGTTCATTTCATCACGAAGCACAGTGGCACGTTCATACTCTTCATGCTCAATGGCTTTTTGAAGCTCTTGCTCCAATTCACTGTTGCTCATTTGGGAAATATCGTTTCCGCTACTGGAAGGCTCTTGACTATCCATGTAATCTACCTCTTCTGCTTCTGGCTCGAGGTCCTCGGCGTTCACACCGGCAGAGTCTAGAATGAAATCGTGGCAATATATTGGGCAGTTAAAGCGCACCGCCAGGGCTACTGCATCTGAAGTTCTACTATCGATTTCAGCACGATGGCCGTCTTGGATGCAGACCACCTTTGCAAAAAAGATCCCTTCGATTAGATTGTAGATGATGATCTCTTCCACCTCAATAGAAAACGAATGGGCAAAGGTTTTGAATAAATCGTGCGTTAAGGGCCTGCTTGGCGTCATTTTTTCCAGCTCAATTGCGATGGCTTGAGCTTCATGACCACCAATAACGATAGGCAACTTCCTTGTTCCTTCCGTTTCTTTTAGCACTAGGGCATACGCACCAGATGTTGATCCACTTGGGGCGATGTCTGAAATTTCGAGTTCTATCTTCTTCATTGCAAGGAAAAGGGAAGCACAATTGATCATGCTTCCCTTTTGCGAAATTAGTAATATTTTACGACAAGATTAATTGCTGGCTTTGAAGGACTTAAGTGCATGGATCAATTTCGGAACCACCTCAAAAGCGTCGCCTACAATACCATAATCTGCGGCTTTGAAGAATGGAGCTTCAGGATCTTTGTTGATAACAACAATGACTTTACTACCATTTACCCCAGCCAAATGCTGAATTGCACCAGAAATACCTACCGCAATGTAGAGTGTTGGACGAATAGCCACACCTGTTTGTCCCACGTGTTCGTGGTGAGGACGCCATCCGATGTCGGAAACCGGACGAGAACAAGCGGTTGCCGCTCCCAATTCCTGAGCCAACTCTTCAATCATACCCCAGTTTTCTGGTCCTTTCAGACCGCGACCAGCACTCACAACTAAGTCGGCCTCCGGTAATGGAATCTCACCATCAGAAGCGGTTGTTTTTACTTCCTTCACGGTGATTTGAGCCGCGCCCACTTCTGGAGTGAAGGTACTCACTGCTGTGCTCACTTCGCTTGGCATCATTCCAAATGCGTTGGGCAAGATGCTGATGACTTTCTTCGCTGTTTTGAATGAAACATGAGCCGTTGCCTTTCCTGAGAAAACATTTTTGCTCACTTCCAGCTCAGCGTTGGGCATGGTGGTGACACCAGTTACTAAACCTGCTTGAAGTCGAACAGCCGCTCTCGGAGCAACCGCTTTACCCAAATCGTCGTGCGAGAAGATCACAACGTCTGCTCCTTCAGCTTCGGCAGCTGCTTGAACTGCTTTGGCCAATTGTCCAGAATCAGCAAGCGTAATGTTGCTTGCCACGTGAAGGCGGCTTGCGCCAAATCCAGCAACTCCTCCATCGCCTTCAATACCATTATAAGTAATAGCAGCTACATCAGTACCTAACTGATCTGCTACTTTCTTAGCATAACCCACTGCTTCCAAAGAGGCTTTGCTTGCTTTTCCATTGTGATGATCTACAAAAACTAATACAGACATTTTCTTTGTTTTAGTGGATTAAATAACTTTTGCCTCTTCGTGCAACTTCTTGATCAATTCAGCAGGGTTTTCTGCATCGATGTAGGTACAATCTCCTTTTGCTGGAGGTAAAGAATAGCTCTTTACTTCTGTACTTGCTTCTGTTCCCGCAGGTGCCGCTACATTAAGCGCTTTGCTTCTTGCCGCCATGATTCCTCTCATGTTTGGGATACGCTGCTCAGCCATTCCTTTAGCTGCTGAAATAACTACGGGCAGTTGAGCTGTCAAAACCTCTTCTCCACCAGCAATGTCTCTTGTGATTTCTGCAGTTGTTCCGCTCACATCTAACTTCGTAGCAAGGGGAATGTATGGCGCATCGAGCAACTCAGCAAGCATTCCTCCTACAACAGCACCATTGTTATTGATGGTTTCTTTACCACACAAAACAAGGTCGAAACCGCCTTCTTTTGCTTTCGCCGCAATCTCGCTAGCTACTTGAAAAGCATCCGTCGCTTCCATATCTACTCGAATGGCATCGTCTGCACCAATGGCCAGCGCTTTACGAATGATGGGGTCGTTATCAGCACCACCTACAGTGATGGTAGTTACACTTCCGCCTTGAGCTTCTTTCAACTCAATAGCACGAACTAAGGCATACCATTCATCATATGGGTTAACGATAAACTGCACACCGTTTTCATCAAACGCTGTGTTGTTGTCTTTAAAGGCAATCTTCGACGTTGTGTCTGGAGCCTTGCTTATACAAACTAATATTTTCATCGAATTCTTCGGTTTTGAGGTGCAAACTTACACATTCTAGAACAAGGAAGCCTGCCCAACGTTCACTTCAAAGGTATCATTTTTTGTTATGCATGCATACCTTATTGCTTTGTTTTAACACCTATTTTGAAGCTAATCCAAGAAATAGTGATGTTTTCATAGAAAGTGTCTTAAGTACACTTAAAATCATATTGATTTATTACTAATTTTACGACCACATTTTAGAGAAATGAGAGAAATTCAATTCAGAGAGGCCGTATGCGAGGCCATGAGCGAAGAAATGAGAAGAGACGAACGTGTCTTCCTTATGGGTGAAGAAGTTGCCGAATACAACGGAGCTTACAAAGCCAGTAAAGGCATGCTTGAAGAATTTGGTGAGAAACGTGTTATTGACACGCCAATTTCGGAGCTCGGTTTTGCTGGTATTGCTGTTGGCGCTGCAATGAATGGACTTCGTCCAATTGTTGAGTTTATGACTTGGAACTTCGCTATTCTTGCGGCCGACCAAATCATTAACCACGCAGCGAAAATGCTTCAGATGTCTGGAGGCCAGTACAGCGTGCCTATCGTGTTTCGTGGGCCAAATGCAACTGCCGGACAATTAGCAGCAACGCACTCACAAAGTTTTGAAAGCATGTACGCACACATCCCAGGTTTGAAAGTGATTACCCCTTTCACCCCTTACGATATGAAAGGTTTGTTGAAGTCGGCAATTCGCGACAACGACCCAGTGCTCATTATGGAGAGTGAAAAAATGTATGGTGATAAAGGAATGGTTCCTGAAGGAGAATTCTTGGTTCCTATTGGAGTTGCCGACATTAAAAGAAGCGGTACTGATGTTACGCTTGTGTCTTTCGGAAAGATCATGAAAACGGCCATCGAAGCTTGTGAAATTTTAGAAAAAGAAGGTGTTTCTGTTGAGTTGATCGACTTGAGAACAATTCGTCCCTTAGACATTGACACCATCATTCAGTCTGTAAAGAAAACCAACCGTTTGGTGATATTGGAGGAAGCTTTCCCAGTTGCAAGTATTTCTGGTGAAATTGCCTACCGTGTTCAAAAGCATGCTTTTGATTATCTCGATGCTCCCGTTCAAAGAATAACACAAACCGATACCCCTTTTGCATTCGCACCAACACTTATCGATGCAGCCCTACCAGGCCCAGACGATGTTGTTCGCAGAATCAAAGAAAGCATGTATATGCTTAAATAAAAAGCAAGCAATCGCACCACTATAACTTGCCGACTGTCCTTAATTGACGGTCGGCTTTTTTTTGGCATTTGGACAAAGCAATATAAACCGCTATTTTTGCGCGCGCTTCTGAAAAAGCCTTTAACAATTATAACTTAGATATGGACAATTTAATTTACATCCTTCCGGGATTCGGAGTCATCGGATTGATTTTCATGCTTATTAAAATGGCATGGGTAAAAAAGCAAAATCCGGGAAATGAAAGAATGCAAGAAATCTCTAAAAGCATCAAAGAAGGTGCAATGGCTTTCTTGAGCGCAGAATACCGTCTTTTGGCTGTTTTCGTTGTGATTGCATCCCTGGCTTTGTTCTGGATTTCGCAAGTAGTAGACACCACAAGCTGGATGATTGTTCCTGCATTTATTATTGGAGCTGTATTCTCAGCGGTAGCTGGTAATATAGGTATGCGTATTGCTACCGACTCTAACTCTAGAACCACTGAAGCTGCTCGTACGAGCTTGCCACAAGCCTTGAAAGTGTCTTTCGGTGGAGGTACAGTTATGGGATTGGGTGTTGCTGGTCTTGCCGTTCTCGGTTTGAGCCTTTTCTTCATCTTCTTCCTTCACACCTTTATGAATGAAGGTGGTAACTTCTATAACGACATGACGGTTGTTCTTGAAGCGCTTGCTGGATTCTCTTTGGGTGCTGAGTCGATCGCACTTTTCGCCCGTGTTGGTGGTGGTATCTATACCAAAGCTGCCGATGTTGGTGCTGACCTTGTAGGTAAAGTAGAAGCTGGAATCCCTGAAGATGACCCTAGAAACCCTGCAACAATTGCAGATAACGTGGGTGATAACGTGGGTGACGTTGCCGGTATGGGTGCTGACTTGTTCGGTTCTTATGTAGCTACCGTTTTGGCATCGATGGTTCTTGGTAACTATATTATTAAGGACATGGCGGATGCCGGTCAAATTGAAAGCGCTTTCAGCGGAATGGGTCCGATTATCCTTCCATTGATGATTGCTGGTGTTGGTATTCTTGCTTCTATCGCAGGAACCTTCCTGATTAGAGTTAAAGACAACAACGCAAAAGAAGCAGATGTACAACGCGCTTTGAACGTGGGTAACATTACTTCTATCCTACTTTCTGCTATTGCTGGATGGTTCCTTGTTGACTGGTTGTTGCCTGAAACCATTACTGGGATGAAATTCTTTGGCGAAGGAGTTAAAGACATTCCTAGCCGTCATGTTTTCTACGCAACGCTTGTTGGTTTAGCTGTAGGTTACTTGATTTCTATGTTCACTGAATACTATACTGCTCTTGGTAAGAAGCCTGTAATGGACATCGTGAGAAACTCTTCTACTGGTGCTGCAACAAACATCATTGCTGGTCTTTCTACCGGTATGATCTCCACCGCTTCTTCTGTAATCCTTTTTGCTGCTGCAATTTGGGGTTCTTATGAGCTTGCTGGTTTCTACGGTGTTGCAATTGCGGCTTCTGCAATGATGGCTACTACGGCTATGCAGTTGGCTATTGATGCTTTCGGACCAATTGCCGATAACGCTGGTGGTGTTGCTGAAATGAGTGAATTGCCTGCTGAAGTTCGTCAGCGTACAGACATCTTGGATTCTGTAGGTAATACCACTGCAGCTGTTGGTAAAGGTTTCGCTATTGCCTCTGCCGCTCTTACGGCCTTGGCCCTTTTTGCTGCTTACGTTAACTTCACTGGTATTAAGGGAATCAACATCTTTAAGGCCGACGTTCTTGCAGCCTTGTTTATTGGTGGTATGATTCCAGTTGTTTTCTCTGCCTTGGCCATGAAGTCTGTGGGTAAAGCAGCCATGGAAATGGTGATGGAGGTTCGTCGTCAATTCCGCGAAATTCCAGGTATCATGGAAGGTACTGGTAAACCAGAATATGGTAAATGTGTTGAGATTTCTACCAAAGCAGCTTTAAGAGAAATGATGCTTCCTGGTGCCATTACGATCATCACTCCATTGATTATTGGATTTGTGATGGGTGCCGAAGCGCTTGGTTCTTACATGGCAGGTGTTGCTGTTTCTGGTGTTCTTTGGGCGATCTTCCAAAACAACGCTGGTGGCGCTTGGGATAACGCTAAAAAAAGCTTTGAAGCTGGTGTAGAAATTAACGGTGAAATGACATACAAAGGTTCTGAGGCTCACAAAGCTGCAGTTACTGGAGATACCGTTGGTGATCCTTTCAAAGACACCTCTGGTCCTTCTATGAACATCTTGATCAAATTAACTTGTTTGGTTGGATTGGTGATTGCGCCAATCTTAGGGTCAATTGAAGGAACTGGCCATGGTGCTGAACACGGAAACAACATCGAGCATAACGAAAACGACATCAATACTGAAGAAAATAGTATTGGTTTGCACGAAGCTGAATAAACTTACAGATTGAAATCTTGTTTTCATCTTAAACTAAAACCCAATTTCATGAAGAAGTTTATTATTGCTGCGTCTTGCGGGCTTTTGCTCGCTGCTTGCGGACCAAAGGGTTCAAACGATACAGAAACTGCTGGACCTACAGCTTGTGAGTGTGCCGAAATGACCAATCAAAAAGACAAAGATCTTGAGCTACTCAACAAATGTGTTGAACTGCGCAAGGACGAGGCTTTTCAAAAGGATTATACGAAGTGTGTTGCCGCTATGATTACAGGCAAAAACCCAGATCAAGTGAACCTTGTTTCGGGTGACGAAGCCACCATCAAACTTCCAAACGATGCAACTTACGCTGCAAACTCTGGTAAGGTAAGCTGGACGGGTAAGAAAATTACTGGTGCCGCTCACAATGGTGAGGTAAATGTTCAAGAAGGATCAATTACAGTTACTAACGGTCAAATTAGCGCTGCAAAAATTGTTATGGACATGAGCTCTATTTCTAACAATGATTTGGATGAAGAGAGTGCCGCTAAATTACTGGGACACTTAAAAAGTGCGGATTTCTTTAATGTTGAAGAATTCGCCACAGCTACCTTTGAATTGGTTTCTGCTGAGTACATTGACAACAAGATGACGGCAACAGGAAATCTTACCATTAAAGGAATAACAAAGCCTGCAACGGCGAAAATCATTTATTCTGCTAATGGTGAAGATGGTATTGTGATCACTGGTACCATGATGATTGACAGAACAGAATTCGACATTCGTTACGATTCTGACAAGTTCTTCGACAACCTTGGAGACAACGTCATCAAAGATCAAATCATGATGAAGTTCAACATGAAAGCTGCTGCTGTTCAAGAAGGAGCATAAGCTTAGAAAATACTTCCAATGAAAAAAGGACTTCCATTATGGAGGTCCTTTTTTGTTTTATTGGTTTTGGTTTTAATTCACTGATCAAAAAAGACCGTGAATTTCAGCATCGATGCGCTGAACGATGCCGCTAAAGTCTTCGGGATCTTCGTGGAAATTATTGTTGTCTACATCAATAATGAGCAACTTCCCTTTGTCATAGGTTGAAATCCAAGCTTCGTAACGTTCATTAAGGCGTGTGAGGTAATCCAAACGAATGGCTTCCTCATAATCACGTCCGCGTTTTTGAATCTGGGTCACCAAGGTAGGAACAGAAGCTCTCAAATAGATCAAAAGATCTGGAGCAGCTACAAACTTATCCATCAACTCGAACAAAGAAAGATAGTTTTCAAAATCACGGGTGGTCATGAGGCCCATGGCATGTAAGTTCGGCGCAAAGATGTACGCATCCTCATAGATGGTTCTGTCTTGAATGATTTTCTTCCCGCTCTCTCTCATTTCTTGAACCTGCGCAAAACGCGAATTCAAGAAGAAAACTTGCAAGTTGAACGACCAACGTTGCATGTCTTTATAGAAATCATTTAAATATGGATTGTCGTCAACACTCTCAAAATGTGGAGTCCACTTATAGTGCTTCGCTAGGCGCGTAGTCAGGGTTGTTTTTCCGGAACCTATGTTACCGGCAATTGCAATATGCATAATACGTTGAATTTATTCAGGCCTTCTAAATTACAAAAATCTTGGAGGGAGCACCTTTTAAAACGGGGCTTCTTTCGCCTTTTTATTAACGATAAAGAAAGAGGGCTTCATTCACCAAAAAGCCATACACTTCTGCGTTTTTCACCACTGCTCGAGGGCTCGCTGGCAAAGATGGAAGCGGCACTGCTTCGAATTGATAATCGAGCCAATTGTATTTCAACACCTCTCCACTTGTTTTGGTCAACAAGAGTTGGCCTTTTCTCAGGTGCACATGCTGCACATCGAGTATAGGAATTCGTCGAATCAAAGTTCCAAACAAGTCAAAAACCAGGAATCCATAGTTCTCTTCCCAAACATAAAGTTGCTGGTTGCTTTCAAAGAGCTGTTCTGGATAGAAGCCATCGATGCCCAAAGCGCTCAAACTGCCGGAAGAGGTAATCTCATTAAAAGCTGCATCCACCCGAACAATCTCCTGGCGCTGTGCATCAAAAACCCAATAGTTGTTGTCAATGCTGGAGCAAATGGCCACGGCCATTCCGTCGTACACTTCAAAAAGGTCGATCACATTACTTTGGGGCGAGAGGGTATTGTCTAAAAACACCAACTTCCCCGCATCTTGATAAAAAACCAAAGGCTTTAATGCATCTCGCACATCTATCGATTGAATGTCGCCAAATGCCAGTTCTGAGTAAAAAAAGAGTTCCCGGCCCTTCGTATCATACATCACAATCTTCTCTGGAGTCCACACATACGAATGGCCTAAAGCGTCCATATCTAAAGAAGCCTCTTGCTTTGCTGGAACGCTCACAATCAACTGCCAAGAATACATTAAGACCCACATAAGTAAGTTCATCATTGTTCTATCATTACTTTTTCTTCCTCAAGAAAGGCATTCACTTCTTCTAAAACTCTTCGATCGTTGCTTAAGCGAGGCACCTTATTTTGACCACCCAACTTCCCTTTCGACTTCATCCATTCATAAAACGTGCCACTTGGAACGCCCTTGATCATTGGAAATCCTAAAGACAAATCTGAAGAGCGTTTTGCTTCATAATCGGTGTTCAATTCTTTTAAACTGTCGTCCAGAAGCTGAGCGAAAACCTTCATTTTAGTGGGCTTTTGATCAAACTCTATGATCCATTCGTGTCCACCACACTTGTCGTTTTCCATATAAATTGGTCCGGCAGTGAAATCATTCACTACCGCTCCGGAAGCAATCGCCGCTCTTCGGATCCCCTCTTCAGCATTGTCGATAATCAACTCTTCTCCAAATGCATTAATGAACAAACGGGTTCTACCCACAACTTGTATTCGATAAGGATCTGTTGAGGTAAATACAATGGTGTCGCCCAAGAGGTATCGCCACAAACCGGCGTTGGTGGAGATAACGAGGGCATAAACCACTCCTTCGCTCACCTCATCGAGTTGCAGTGTTGCTGCATGCGGGTCGCCCAAATGCTCCATTGGAAGGAACTCGTAAAAAATCCCATAGTCGAGCATGAGCAGCAAATCATCAGAACCTGGTTGGTCTTGAATCCCGAAAAAACCTTCGCTGGCATTGTATGTTTGATAATAGTTCAAAGCTGAATACCCTACAATTTGGTCGAACTGTTGGCGATAAGGCTTAAAGCTCACACCACCGTGCATAAACAATTCGAAATTCGGCCACACTTCTTTGATGGTATTCTTTCCAGTTAACTCAAGGATGCGCTTAAAAAGCACTAAGGTCCAAGACGGAACACCTGCCACTGTTGTAACGTCTTCGTCCTTCACCGCCATGGCCATTTTCTCAATCTTCTCCTCCCAATTGTCCATAAGGGCGATGTCTTTTCCTGGAGTTCTCCTGAGCTCAACCCAAATGGGGAGGTTGTTGATGATGATGGCAGATAAATCTCCTGTGATCGACTCTGAATCCATTGCCGACAAGTTGCTGCTGCCCCCCATCACCAAGGTTTTCCCCTTGTAAATCTGCGAACCTTGATGATTGTTGCAGTACATCGCTAGCAAATCCTTCCCGCCCTTGTAATGGCACTCTTCCAGGGCTTCTTTGGTAACAGGAATAAACTTGCTTCGATCTGAAGTGGTGCCCGAAGACTTCGCAAACCACTTCACCCTACCCGGCCATAGCACGTCTTCTTCGCCTGCCCTGCAACTATCGATGTAGTCTTTGATTTCTTCGTAATTACGTATCGGAACAGCTGCTTTAAAACTGGCCAAGTCTGTGAGCTCAGCAAATCCATGATCTTCACCAAAACGGGTTTCTTTACCCATTTCTAGCAAGTGTTCAAACCACTCTTCTTGTACTTCAATAGGGTGTTTTCGGAATAAATCGATTTGATGAATTCGTTTCTTGATGAACCAGGAGAAAACGGAATTGAATGGCATAGCGGCTAAATTTAAGCGAGAACAAGATAGGCAATTGAATCCCAATTTCGAATAAGGATGACGAATTAGGAATTAGG
>Ga0209652_1001076_pt1 | contig 22497 bp, 15 predicted proteins | sample SaaInl74LU_5_DNA_FD_184641 | JGI IMG/M metagenome (GOLD analysis project Ga0209652, IMG submission 184641) | Marine microbial communities from expanding oxygen minimum zones in the Saanich Inlet - ESP_74LU_5_DNA (SPAdes) (version 2) | ecosystem: Environmental > Aquatic > Marine > Intertidal zone... | reverse complement strand
AAGATAGAATAGGTCTTTCATCTAAAAATATAAAAATGAATTACAACTTGCTTATTTATTACATATATTGTTCAGCTTAAACAAACATTTAATTACCCTTAACTTAATAAATAACGTTTTTATGAAAAAAATTACTACTTTACTTATGTTAGCAATCATGACAACCTTTGGTTGGCAAGCTAACTCGCAAAATGGTGGAGACACCTGCGCAACCGCGGTTGTAGCAGCACCAGGGATTTACTCTGACGCCGCTATTGTACCAGGTACCGGAGGTGCAACACAAGGAGGAGCAGCAGATGCCTTATGGTATAGCTACACTCCTGCTGAAGATGGATTAATGAGCATTAACTCTTGTGCTTCTGATCCAGCTGGAATAGACACTAGATTATATGTATACGCAGATGGTTGTGATACACTAACACTAGTTGCAAACGATGATGATGCTTGTGATGCTCCAAATAATTTTGGATCTTCAGTTGCAGATGTAGCCGTTGTAGGTGGTCAAGAATACTTAATCCAATGGGATGACAGATGGGGCGCAGATGCCTTTGACTGGGAATTAACTGGACCAGCTGCTTTAACAGGATTGTCTTGTGACAACCCAACTGTAGCAACTCCTGGAGTTTATAGTGATGTTGCAATCACACCAGGTTCTGGAAGTGCTACACAAGCTGGAGCAACAGATGCTCTATGGTATAGCTACACAGCTGAAGGAGATGGAACAATAGGTATCAACTCTTGTGCTTCTGACCCAGCTGGAATAGACACTAGATTATATGTATACACAGATGGTTGTGATACTTTAACACCAGTTGCCAACGATGATGATGCTTGTGATGCTCCAAATAATTTTGGATCTTCAGTTGCAGATATAGCTGTTGTAGGTGGTCAAGAATACTTAATCCAATGGGATGACAGATGGGGCGCAGATGCCTTTGACTGGGAATTAACATTCACACCAAACTTAGACCCAACAGAATTACCTATAACACTTGAAAACCAATTACCTGGTTTTGGAGATTTTAACGGTTCATTCACTCAAGCTATTGCTAACCCAGATGTATCAGGAGCGAACACTTCTGCTACTGTAGCTGAAAACACTGTTCCGGCTAATGCAGCTTTTGCAGGAGTAAACTTTGGTTTAGACACTAACATTGATATTACTACACAAAAAGGATTTAATTTGACTGTATGGTCTCCGGTAGCAAACATACCAGTTCTTTTAAAGTTAGAAAACGGATCTGGAGCAAATGCAGAGGTAGCAGCAACTACTACTACAACTGGTGCTTGGGAAACTATCTCATTTGACTTTAGTGCAGTAGGACAATTAACGTATGAGTCTGTAACATTATTCATGAATTTCAACCAGACAGATCCAGCAACTCAAGTTTACTACTGGGATAACCTAGAACAAGTAGATGTTGTTATTACTGGTGGTGCTATAATATCAGAGGTTGATTCAGATCAAACTGGTACAGATGACCAAGAATTTGTAGAAATACAAACAGAATTTGCAAACCAGTCATTAAATGGTATGATTGCTGTTTTCTATAACGGTTCAAGTGATACTAGTTACAGAACTGTAGATCTTACTGGATTTGCTTCAGATGATAACGGTTATTTCCTACTAGGAAGTGATGCAGTTGCAGGAGCAGACATTACAATGGGTGCAACAAACACTATCCAAAACGGTGCAGATGCCGTAGCATTACACACTGCAGATGCAGCAAACTTCCCTGATGGAACACCAGTAACAACTGACGGTCTTGTTGATGCTGTTGTTTACGGAACTAGTGATGCTGATGATACTGGATTATTAACAGGTTTAGGTCAAACCACTCAGTGGGATGAGAACGAAAATGGAGCCAAAGATACTGAGTCTCTTCAATTTGATGCGGCTACTGGCACTTTCTGTGCTCAAGTACCTACACCAAAAGCAGCAAACATTCTTTGTGGACCACCAGCTCCACTTGTGGAACTACCTATTACTTTAGAAGATGGTCAACTTCCAGGATTTGGAGATTTTAACGGATCATTCACTCAAGCAATAGCAAATCCAGATGCAACTGGAGAAAACACTTCTGCTACAGTAGCAGAAAATACGGTACCAGCTAATGCAGGTTTTGCAGGAGTTAACTTTGCGCTAGATACTAACATAGACATTACTACAGATAAATTCTTTACAATGGCAGTGTGGTCTCAAGTACCAAACATGCCTGTACTATTGAAATTAGAAAATGCTTCTGGAGCAAATGCAGAAGTAGCAGTAAACACAACCACAACAGGTGCGTGGGAAACTATTACTTTTGATTTTAGTGCAATAGGACAATTAACATATGAGTCTGTAACATTATTCATGAACTTTGCTGTAACTGATCCAGCAACTCAAGTTTACTACTGGGATAATTTAGCCCAAACAGGTGAGCCAGTTGGAGATGATGGAATTAATTGTGCGGTAGCAATACCCGTAACTCCAGGAGTTTACAATGATGCTGCTATTACTGTAGGTTCTGGCGGTGCTGCACAAGATGATGCTGCTGATGCACTTTGGTATGTTTATACTGCTGAGGCTGATGGAACAATTAACATCAACTCTTGTTTTTCTGTTCCAGAAGGAATTGATACAAGATTAAATGTTTACACAGATGGTTGTGATACACTTACACCGGTTGCAGATGATGATGATGGTTGTGATGCTCCTACTACTTTTGGATCTATCTTAACTGATATTGAAGTTGTTGGTGGACAGGATTATCTTATTGAGTGGGATGACAGATGGGGTGCAGATGCCTTTGACTGGGAATTAACATTTACACCAGCACCAGGATTTTCATGTGCTACTGCAGTAGTAGTAACACCAGGGGTTTACAATGATGTTGCAATTGTTGTAGGTTCTGCAGGGGCTTCTCAACCAGATGCAGCAGATGCCCTTTGGTATAGCTACACAGCAGAAGCTGATGGTACAATCAACATTAACTCTTGTATCTCTGATCCAGTAGCTATTGACACTAGAGTATTTGTATACACAGATGGTTGTGATACATTAACTCCAGTTGCAGATGATGACGATGGTTGTGATGCTCCAAATGGTTTTGGATCTATCGTAACAGATGTACCTGTTGTAGGTGGTCAAGAATACCTAATAGAATGGGATGACAGATGGGGTGCAGACCAGTTTGACTGGGAATTAACATTTACACCAGTAGCTGCTCCAGTGGTAGAGTTACCTATTACTTTTGAGGATGGTCAATTACCAGTATTCAATGATTTCAACGGATCTGCTACGCAAGTAATTGCAAATCCAGATGCATCAGGTGCTAACGATTCTGCAACAGTTGCAGAAAACGTAGTTCCAGCTAACGCGGCCTTTGCAGGTGTTAACTTTGCTGTTGAAAACTTAGACATCTCTACATTAAAAGGATTTACAATGACTGTTTGGTCTCAAGTACCTGATATGCCAGTTCTTTTAAAATTAGAAAATGCTACAACAGGAGTAAATGCTGAAAGAGCTGCTACCACCACAACAACTGGTGCATGGGAGACAATCTCTTTTGACTTTAGTGAAGAAGGTGATTTAACTTTCGAATCTGTAACTGTGTTTATGAACTTTAATGTTCTTGGTGAAACAGATCAAACATACTACTGGGATAACCTAGTTCAAGGTGAGCCTTTAGATGTTACACAAAATGATCTTGTTGATATTGCAATGTATCCTAACCCAGCAACATCTGTTGTTACTTTAGATGCATCGCAAGAAATAGCAACGATTCAGATCATGAACCTGTTAGGTCAAACTGTTTCTATTATTGAAGTTAATAATACATCAAGTACAGTAAATGTATCTCAGTTAAGAACTGGAGTATATATTGCTAATGTATTGTTCTCTAATGGAAGTATTCAAACTATGAAGTTTATTAAAGAGTAATTAATATATTCTTAAAGAGGGAGGCTTAAATGGTCTCCCTCTTTTTTTTAAATAAAAAAGTAAATTAATATCAGAATAATTCCAAAAAAGGGAGGCTAATAGCCTCCCTTTTTTTATTTTAGTAGTCAGAAAGTATTTTGAAATTTCAAAGAGAATTTTTCAAAGAAATCAACAAATCAGTTTTTAATTAATATTTAAGGTTATGAGAAAAATTTACATTTTATCCATGCTTTTTTTGGCAACCTCTTTAAGTTGGCAAACAAACGCACAAAATGGTGGTGACACTTGCGCAGATGCAGTGGCAGTAACACCTGGTATTTACAGTGATGCTGCAATTACAATAGGTTCTGGTAGTGCAACACAGGTTGGTGGAACAGACGCTATGTGGTATAGTTATGTTGCAGAAGGAGATGGTACAATTGGTGTCAATTCTTGTGCCTCTGACCCAGCTGGGATAGACACAAGACTATATGTATATACAGATGGTTGTGATACATTAACATTAATTGCTAATGATGATGATGGTTGTGATGCTCCAAACGGATTTGGATCATCAATAAATGAGGCTTTCGTTAATTCTGGGCAAGAATATTTAATACAATGGGATGACAGATGGGGTGCAGATGCCTTTGATTGGGAGTTAACATTTACTCCAGCTCCAACAGGTGGAGTTGTTTGTGCAGACGCACTTATAGTTACTCCTGGAGTGTATAGTGATGTAATAATCATTGATGGCTCTGGAGGCGCATCTCAAGGGGATGCTTCAGATGCCTTATGGTATAGCTATACACCTTTAGAGAGTGGTACTATAAACATTAATTCTTGTGGTTCTGACCCAGATGGTATAGACACAAGGTTATTTGTTTATACAGATGGTTGTGATACATTAACACCTGTTGCAAATGATGATGATGGCTGTGATGCTCCAAATGGTTTTGGATCTTTAGTAGATGCAGTTTCTGTTACTGCAGGACAACAATATCTTATAGAATGGGATGATAGATGGGGCAATGATGCTTTTGATTGGGAACTAACTTGGACACCTCTTCCAGATCCAGTTGTTTTACCTATAACACATGAAAATCAATTTCCAGTTTTTGGAGATTTTAACGGGTCATTTACCCAAGCTATTACAAATCCAGATGTAACTGGAGTAAATACTTCTGCTACAGTAGCAGAAAACACAGTTCCAGCAAACGCAGGCTTTGCAGGAGTAAACTTTGGGTTAGACACTCCTATTGATATTGTGACAAATAAAGGCTTCACTATGAGTGTATGGTCACCAATTCCAAATACTCCAGTACTATTAAAATTAGAGAATGCAACAACGGGTGTAAACGCAGAGAGAGCTGCAACCACTACTACAACTAGTGCTTGGGAAACAGTATCTTTTGACTTTAGCTCTGAAGGTGATCTAACCTTTGAATCTGTGACTATATTTATGAATTTTAATGTGATAGACCCAGCTACTCAAGTATACTACTGGGATAACATAAATCAATTTAACCTTAACGTTGGTGGTACAACATGTGCAGAGGCACTTGAAGTAACTCCAGGAGTTTACAATGATGTGTTTATTGTTGCAGATTCTGGCGGTGCTTCACAAGCTGGTGGAACAGATGCCCTTTGGTATAGCTATACACCAATAGAGAGTGGTACCATTAATATTAATTCTTGTATCTCTGATCCAGGTGCTGTAGACACAAGATTATTTGTTCACACAGATGGCTGTGATGTATTAACACTTGTAGATAATGATGATGATGGCTGTGATGCTCCAAACGGTTTTGGATCTATAATAGAAGAAATCAATGTTATAGCAGGTCAAGAATACTTAATTGAGTGGGATGACAGATGGGAAGATACAGACCCTTTTGACTGGGAATTAATATTCACTCCCCTACCTGCGTGTCCAGAACCTTTAGATGTTGCAATTGCACCAAATGCTTTTGATGCAGTAATTACCTGGAGCGCCGTGGTAGAAGCTACCACTGGGTACATAGTAAATGTATTTGTTGCAGGTGATGATCCAACTATTGATACTCCTGTATATACAGAAAATGTAGCAACAGGTACGCTAACGGCAACAGCAACTGGACTCACACCAGAAACAAGTTATCAGGCATATGTAATTGCAGATTGTGATACAGAAGGGATATCTCTTGCAGACCCTAACTTCTTTACCACTTTAGTAGCATGTCCTGCTCCTAGTAATTTTACAGTTACAACAACTGTAGACACAGAAGCAACCTTTACTTGGGATGTTGTTGCAGAGGCTGTAAACGGATACACTTTAAGTGTATTTGATGCTGGCGCAGACCCAACACTAGACACTGCTGTTTATACAGAAACTGTAGGGGCAGGAATTGTAACTGCAACTGCAACTGGATTAGCAATAGATTCAGGATATGATGCGTATTTAGTATCAGATTGTGATACTAATGGTTTCTCACAAGAGAATCTACTATCATTTACAACTCCATTTCCTGCACCTGAGTGTGGTGGTTTATTTCTAGATTCTGGTGGATCTGCAGGAAATTACCAACCAAATGAACTTACAGTTACTACGATTACTCCAGATGTACCTGGTGAAGCGGTTACTGTAACCTTTACATATGTTGATATGGAAACAGGTGGACCTTTCGGGGGATGTTGGGATTTCCTAACTATTTATGATGGACCAGATACCACCTTCCCAGTACTTGCACAAACACTTTGTGGTGAAGAAAGTGGAGATGGTGGACAAGCTGGTGAACCAGGAAGTATATTATCTATTGGAGATTCATTTACATCATCTGATGAAAGTGGAGCATTAACTTTTGTTTTTGATTCAGACGGATCTGTACAAGAAACAGGATGGTCTGCAGATGTAACATGTGGGGTACCACCTGTTGGTTGTGGAGACACCTATTATGATGAAGGTGGTGTAGATGGAGATTATTTAGCTAGTGAAACTACGGTAACAACAGTTTCTCCAGAAGTTGCGGGAGATGTTGTAACAGTAACTTTTACCTATGTAGATATTGAAACTGCAACTGGAACTGGATCACAAGATGGATGTTGGGATTACCTAACAGTTTATGATGGACCAGATACTACCTACCCAGTACTTGCACAAACACTTTGTGGTGAAGAAAGCGGAGACGGTGGTGTACCAAGTGATCCTAATAGTTTACTATCTATTGGTGATACATTTACATCAACAGATGTAAGTGGATCTCTAACGTTTGTGTTCACTTCAGATTCAAGTGTACAAGAAACGGGATGGGCTGCAGATGTTACCTGCGCGCCTATTGTAATACCATGTCCAGAGGTAGAAAACTTTGTTGTAGATAATGTAACAGAAACCACTGCAGATCTATCTTGGGATGCAGCACTTGGAGCAATTTCTTATGATTGGGCTGTATTTATTGCAGGAGCAGACATAGAAGTTGATTTACCTGTAGCTTTTGAAAATACAACAGCTACAACAGGTACTGCACAAGGATTAATACCAGGTATTAGTTATGATGCATATATCCAAACAGATTGTGGAGGTAATAACAATATCAGTGATTTTGTTGGACCTCTTGGTTTTTCAACCGCAACTGTTGGAGTAAATGATATAGATGTAACTACATTTGTGTTTGCTCCAAATCCAGCAGATGGAGATGTAAGTATTGTATCAACAACTGAAATTACTACATTACAAATAGTAAACATGCTAGGTCAAAATGTACTTTCTATGACACCAAATAGTAAAGAATTTACAATAGACGTATCTGGTTTATCTAGTGGAGCTTATTTTATAAATGCTATCACAAATGGAGTAACTACTACAAAAAAGCTTATTAGAAAATAATAATCTTTTTAATATTTTTAGAAAAGCCGCTTAGCAATAAGCGGCTTTTTTTTATACACTGCTTTTAAATTAGATTTTTTACATTTACACAAAACAATTGTATGGGCATCTTGAGAAATATTAAAACAATAGTGCTACTGCTAGCAGTGTTAACGCTAGTAGCAGCATGTAAAGAATCTGGTAAAATATACGTTTCTGAAAAAGAGAATACCAGCGTATATTATTTTATTAGACATGCAGAAAAAGACAGAAGCGACTCCACAAACAAAAACCCTTCTCTAACTCTACAAGGGCTGGAGAGAGCAAACAAATGGGCTCTTTTTTTTAAAGATAAAAACATAGCTGCAGTGTATAGCACAAATTACAAAAGAACACAGCAAACTGCCCTACCCATTGCCAAGGAGCAAAACTTAGAGATTATTAGCTACACAGCTAAAGAGCTAATTTCAGAAAAATTCATAGCAGACAATAAAGGAAAAAATATTGTTATTGTTGGGCATAGCAATACCACGCCAGAGCTAGTAAATAGTCTACTTGGAGAGAAAAAATATGAAGACATTGCAGATCGTGAGAATAATAATGTTTTTGTTGTAACTCTTACTAAAAACAAAACAACTGCAAAAAGAAAGAAGGTTAATTAAATTTCATTGAACAATCCCCTTTATAAGTTCTATTTTTACAACATGGCCATTCAAAAAAACATACAAATAAAAAACCGTAAAGCTAGATTTGAGTATGAAATCTTAGATAAATATACAGCTGGTATTGTACTTGTAGGCACAGAGATAAAAGCAATAAGAGAAGGTCAAGCCTCTATTGCAGAGAGTTTTTGTGAATTTAATGAGCGAGGAGAATTATTTGTGATTAATATGACTGTGCAAGAATATAGCCATGCAACTCATTTTAATCATAACCCAAAGAGTGAACGCAAACTATTATTAAATAAAACAGAATTAAAAAAGCTTTTTAAAAATGTAAAAACATCTGGCCTCACTATAATCCCTCTAGTGTTATTTACCAATGACAAAGGACTTGCCAAGATTACAATTGCTCTTTGCCGCGGAAAACGGGAGTTTGACAAAAGAGATGATATTAAAGACCGTGACAATAAAAGAGACTTAAGCAGGCTTAAAAAAAGTTTCAACAACTAGGGCTTTAGCGGTACCTTAACTAAGGTGAATTTCAACAAAAAGAGTAACAGTACCAAGAGTATTTCGTCTGTATAATATAAGCCTATGAAACAGTTAGTAACCCTACTTTTATTACACATTATTACTTTTGGACAAGCTCAAATTGTTGGGAAAATAACAGACACCAATTCTCAGGCAATACCCTATGTAAATATCTATCTAGAAAACTCTTACACAGGAACCACATCAAACGATGATGGTAATTATAAGCTTGCTCTAAATTATACAGGTAATCATACTATTGTCTACCAATTTTTAGGCTATAAAACAGTTACTAAAAAAATAACCATTGAAAGCTTCCCGTATATCCTTAACATTACTTTAGAGCCAGAGACCACCACTCTTCAAGAGGTTGTGATAAATAACAATGATGATCCCGCAGACAGAATCATAAGGGCCACTATAGCAAAGCAAAAAGAAAATTTAGCTAGTATAAGCAAATACACTGCAGATTTTTATTCTAGAGGAGTATGGAAGGTAAAAAATGCACCTGAAAAAATACTAGGCCAAAGCATAAGAGGAATTGAAGGATCTTTAGATTCTACAAGAAGTGGTATTATATATCTTTCTGAAACTATTTCAAAGATATCATTTCAGCAACCTGCTAATTTTAACGAGCGTATTATAGCAAGTAAAGTAAGTGGTAATGACAACGGCTTTAGCTTTAACAATGCGCAAGATGCAACATTTTCTTTTTATGAAAATACGATTGAATTAAACACGGCAATAGTATCTCCTATTGCTAGTAATGCGTTTAATTATTATACGTACAAACTTGATGGTATATTCTATGAAGCAGACAAGCTCATAAATAAAATTAAAGTAATTCCGAAAAGACCCAATGACAGGGTTTTTAAGGGAGTTATTTACATTGTAGAAGACCATTGGCAATTATATGGTATAGATCTAGCCACAACAGGAGCTGCTTTACAAACTCCTTTTATTAAAGAGTTGGTCTTTAAACAAAATTTTAAATATGATACCACTCAAAAGTTTTGGGTGAAATTATCTCAAACCCTTGATTTTGGCTTTGGTTTTATGGGGCTAAATGGCGATGGCCGCTATACATGTGGGTACAGTAATTATGATTTTGAACCTAATTTCAGTAAACGCTCTTTTAGCAACCAGGTGTTGTCTTTTGAACCAAAAGCCAATAAAAAGGATAGTCTTTTTTGGAACACAATACGCCCAGTACCACTCACAAATGAAGAACTTAATGATTACATAAAAAAGGACAGTCTTCAAGAATTAAAAAAATCAAAACCATACCTCGACTCGCTAGATCGCGTGTCAAATAAGTTTAATTATAGAGATCCCTTATTAGGGTATACCTATAGAAATACCTCTAATAAATGGAGACTAAACTATAAAGGGCCTGGCGCAGGGGCTTCTTTTAACACCATACAGGGATATACTAGTAAAATAGACGTGTCTTTTTTTAAATGGTATACAGAAAACAGAACAAAGTGGTTATCTATGAACCTAAATGCTACCTATGGCCTAGCCGAAGATAGACTGAGATTTACAGCAGGTATTACCAAAAAATTTAATAGCAAAAATAATTTAAGAATTACACTCTCTGGAGGAACCAAGCTAACCCAGTTTAATGACAGCGAGCCTATTTCACCCCTAATAAATAGTATCTCTACTTTATTTTTTGAGAGCAATTACCTTAAAGGATATAACCTTGATTTTGCACAAATAAAATACCGTCAAGAACTTTTTAATGGCCTAGAGGTATTTGCAAAAATTGGTTATGAGAAAAGAAGCTCCCTTTTTAACAACTCTGACCATTACTATATAAATAATAAAGAACAGCAGTATAGCTCAAACAACCCAATAGCCCCGGAAGATTTTACCACATTATCTGTGGAGAAGCACGAAGTATTTAAATCACAAATTACAGCGCGTGTTGTCTTTGGACAAAAGTATGTCTCAATTCCAGACAGGAAAATTAATATTGGTAATGGGCGGTATCCAAGAATTGATATTACCCTTGAAAATGGACTTGGAGCCTCTAAAAGAGGCTATAACTACACACAACTAAGAACAGAAATTTATCAAAACTTTAGTGTTGCAAATAAAGGTGATTTTTATTACAGGATAAAGGCTGGAACATTTTTCAGTGCAGATGACATCTCATTTATAGACTACCAACATTTTAATGGTAACCAAACACAAGTAGGAACAAGAGCAAACTATACCAATGTTTTTAACACCCTACCCTACTATGATTTTAGCACCAATAAGAGCTATATGGAAGGACACCTAGAACATGATTTTAAAGGTTGGATTTTAGGTAAAATTCCGGGAGTCAATACATTAAACTTCAACCTAGTGGTGGGGGCACACCTACTTGCAACACAAGAGAGAAAACCCTATTCAGAATTCTCTATAGGAATAGACAATCTTGGCTTTGGCAGCTATCGGCTGTTACGTTTAGATTATGTACTATCCAACTTTAATGGTATACAAAATGGAAATTTAGTCTTTGGATTGAAATTTTTAGATTTTTTAGGCCTATAAAAAATAAGACCATTAGCCTTTAATTTTTATTTTCAAGCAAGGGCACAAATCTAAACTCCCCAAACGTTTCTTTATCAAAAGCTGTTTGTGAAGTTCTTGTAAAAACGGTCATTATTTGAGATTTCTCTCCCACAGGAATTACCAACTTTCCTCCTATTTTTAATTGAGCTAATAATGGTTTTGGCACAAAAGGAGCACCAGCAGTCACTACAATACCATCAAAAGGGGCTTCTGTCTCAAGACCAATATACCCATCCCCAAATATGAGTTTCTTGGGAGTGTATTTTTGCTTTTTAAAAAAATTTTCTGCTTTTTTAAAAAGCTTGTTTTGACGCTCTATACTATACACAATAGCGCCAATTTCAAGTAATACGGCTGTTTGGTAACCGCTTCCAGTTCCTATTTCTAAAATTTTAGCGCCTTTTACTACCTCCAGCAGTTCTGTTTGTCTTGCAACGGTATAGGGCTGAGATATGGTTTGATCTGCAGCAATAGGAAATGCTTTATCTACATAGGCATGATCTATAAAACCACTATCCATAAACAAATGCCTAGGGATGGTATTTATAGCCTGCAAAACAGCTGGGTTAGTAATCCCTTTTTTCTCGAGGGTTTCCACCAGGTTTTTCCGCATGCCTTTATGAGTAAATGTATCTTTCAAAAGAGAGGTTTTAACACCTGCAAAATACTAAAAAGTGGCTGATATTTTTAAAATTTCGGTAGTTATCATCTACAAAAAATACAAGACTTTTTCTAGAAGTATACCTATCTTTGCCCCATGGGAAATCATCCAGATTCTATAAGACTCAACAAAGCCATTAGTGATAGTGGGTACTGCTCTAGACGTAAAGCAGATGTTTTTATAGAACAGGGGCGTGTTACACTTAATGGCAGCGCTGTTAGTCTTGGAGACAGGGCCATGCCTGGTGATCTAATACATGTTGATGGGCATTTAATTACAAAAAACACAAACTTAGTATACATTGCCTTAAACAAACCCGTTGATATCACGTGCACTACAGATCAAAGAGTGGAAGGAAACGTGGTAGATTTTATTGGACATAAAGAGCGTATTTTTCATGTAGGACGTCTAGACAAACCTAGTGAAGGGTTACTTCTAATGACCAACGATGGAGATATTGTAAATAAAATATTAAGAGCAGGAAATAAGCACGAAAAAGAATACATTGTTACCACAGATAGACCCGTTACCGATGATTTTATTAGAAGAATGAGTAGCGGTATACCTATAGCAGAACTAGAAACTACTACCAAAAATTGTCATGTAGAACGCCTTAGTAGGTTTGCCTTTAAAATCATACTTATTCAAGGGCTCAACCGTCAAATACGAAGAATGTGTGAGTATCTTGAGTACGAAGTACTTACTTTAAAGCGTATTAGAATCATGAATATCAATCTAGGAAATCTTGAGCTTGGTACATGGCGTGATTTAACACCAGAAGAGGTTAAAGAACTGCAAGAAGCAGTCTCTGATTCAAACAACAACTCATATGCTGGACAGGCGACCTCTCAAGCCCCTGAGCCTGAAAAAAGAACTCCTGTAGCTAGAGTGCCAAGAAATACAGAAAGACCCTCACAAGACGGCCCAAGAAGGCGAAGAGGAAGAAATACTTAAAATAAAAAAGCCCTGGATAAATCCAAGGCTTTTAATAAATTTATAAGCAGTATTATCCTAAAACAGCTTGTACTTTATCTGCTGCTTCTTGAAACTCAATAGCGCTTTGTACATCCAGGCCACTATTATCAATTAATTCTTTAGCTATATCTGCATTGGTTCCTTGCAAACGAACAATAATTGGTACGTTAATGGTACCCATGTTTCTGTATGCATCTACAATACCTTGTGCAACACGGTCACACCTTACGATACCTCCAAATATATTTACTAAAATTGCTTTTACAGCTGGATCTTTTAAAATTAGGTTAAAGGCAGCCTCAACACGCTCTGCATCTGCAGTACCTCCTACATCTAAGAAGTTTGCTGGCTCACCACCTGCTTGTTTAATTAAATCCATGGTAGCCATTGCAAGTCCTGCACCATTTACCATACAACCAACGTTTCCGTCAAGATCAACATAGTTTAAACCTACCGCTCTTGCTTCTACCTCAACTGGATTCTCTTCGCGTAAATCACGCATAGCCTCATAATCCTTGTGACGATACAAAGCATTATCATCAATACTTACTTTAGCATCAACGGCGATAATTTTATCATCGCTAGTTTTTAAAACTGGATTAATTTCAAACATTGATGAATCACTAGACTCATAGGCTTTTACAAGAGCAGTTACAAACTTTGTCATTTGCTTGAAAGCCATACCGCTTAATCCAAGATTGAAAGCAACCTTTCTTGCTTGAAAAGGAAGTAATCCTGTTGCAGGATTAATTTCTTCGTGAAAAATTAAATGTGGTGTTTCTTCGGCAACAGTTTCTATATCCATTCCACCTTCTGTAGAATACATAACCATGTTTTTACCTGTTACACGATTTAACAGCACACTTATATAATATTCTTCTGGCTCGCTATCACCAGGGTAATACACATCTTCGGCAACAAGTACTTGGTGTACTTTTTTACCCTCTGCACTGGTTTGAGGTGTGATAAGGTTCATACCAATAATATCATCGGCAATACTTCTTACCTGATCAAGATTTTTGGCCAGTTTTACTCCACCACCTTTACCACGTCCACCTGCATGAACCTGAGCTTTGATAACATGCCAACCTGTTCCGGTTTCTTGGGTTAATTTTTTGGCTGCTGCCACTGCTTCTTCAGGTGTGTGTGCTACAATTCCACGCTGGATAGTAACACCAAAACTATTTAATACTTCTTTTCCTTGATATTCGTGTAAATTCATATTTATGCCCGTGAAGAGGGTATCTATTTAATTACTAAAAAATTTGGCAATAATACATTACCTCAAAAGTGATGCAAAAATAATAAATGTTATCAGATTGCACTAATTTTTTAAAATGTGCTTGACTGATAAATTAGCATCCAAATTAATGGGCTAAGCGTATCTAGTTTTGTGGTTTAGGCTTTACTGTTTTCTTGGGCATTGGCCCACGAAGATGAACAATTAATCCGTTTAAAAAATTACGTAGGATTTGGTCACCACATTCAACATATTTTGGGTGGTTTTCGTTTCTAAACAAAGCCCCTAACTCACTCTTGGTAACATTAAAATCAACCAACTGCAATATCTTTACAATATCGTCATCGCGTAGTTTATGAGCTACACGTAATTTTTTAAAAATATCATTATTATTTAATGGCATCTGTTCTGTTTTTTTCAAAGATACTAGTATCCTATGAGTTTTATTAATCTGAAAGATTTTTTACTAAAAGGTATTATATAACCACCCTCAAAGCGTTTAACGCATTGAACTCTTCTATAATTTCACTAACAATTTCAGCAGCAGGCTTAATTTGATGTATAAGCCCTGCTACTTGACCTATTTCTAGCTCACCGTCTTGCAGATCACCCTCAAACATACCTCGCTTTGCTCTTGCTCTGCCCAAAAGCTCGGTGAGTTGTTCTTTGCTTGGGTTTGTTTTATATAGCTCCATTACTTGATCAAAAAACTTGTTTTTAAGAAGGCGTACAGGTGCTAGTTCTTTTAAAGTTAAAAGGGTGTCCCCTTCTTTTGCTTTAACAACTTCTTGTTTAAAGGCTTGATGCGCGCTACTCTCGTGACTTGCCACAAACCTACTACCTATTTGCACCCCATCTGCCCCTAAAATCATTGCAGCTAACATACCCCTACCGTTGGCAATACCACCAGCTGCTATTAGTGGGACACGTATCTGTTCTTTCACCATGGGAAGTAAGGTAAAGGTAGTGGTCTCATCACGGCCATTGTGGCCTCCTGCCTCAAACCCTTCTGCAACTACGGCATCTACTCCTGCATCTTGTGCTTTTAAAGCAAACTTCACACTACTAACAACATGCACCACTGTAATACCGTGCTGTTTTAAACGCGCAGTATGAGTTTTAGGGTTTCCTGCTGATGTAAAAACAATAGGAATTTTTTCCTCAATAATGATTTCAATAATTTCTTCAATGTTAGGATACAACATAGGCACATTTACCCCAAATGGTTTTAAGGTAGCCGCCTTACATTTTGTAATATGTTCTTGTAATACATCTGGATACATGGATCCTGCGCCAATAATACCCAAACCGCCCGCATTACTCACAGCGCTTGCTAGTTTCCAGCCGCTATTCCAAATCATACCAGCTTGTATGAGTGGGTATTGTATTTTAAAAAGTTTTGTAATTCTATTTTCCACTATTTTTTTATCAGTTTAAAAGAATTTTTAGTTCCACCAGATATTACCTTTGTGATGTAAATCCCTGGCGCTATAGCGGAGATATCCAAGGTGTTTTGTTGTGGTGTGATTTCTGAAGAAAATACCTGTTGCCCAGCAGTTGTAAAAACACTAACCGCTGCGCTATCTATACCAGAGGGTATGTTAAAAGAAACAACATCTCGGGCAGGGTTTGGATACATGGCAAACTGAATGTCTAAAAACTGAGCTTGAGCTCCAAGAATTTGAAGGGCATTATAGGCTGTTTCGAAATTTGGTATTCCGTACCCCATAAGATCTGTTGGGTTATCAAACAAATGAGCCGAGGCTCTTACTATTTGCATTATTTGTGCATTGGTAGCCTCTGGTCTTGATTGCCATAAACTAGCAATAGCTCCTGCCATAATTGGGGAACTAAAAGAAGTACCGCTATTAAAATCTACAGCGCCATTTTGATCTACAACAGCTGCAGAAACACCTTGCGCCATTACATCTGGTTTTCTAAGTCCTGAGCTGTTAGGGCCAAAAGAGCTAAAACCAGCATACACTCCCTCTTGGTCTACAGCGCCTATACTAAAACATCCTGGAGCATCTGCAGGAGTTGCCACAAAACCAAAAGATTGGCCATCATTTCCGGCAGAGGTTAATAACAACATTCCTTTTTCAAAGGCATGATTGGCACCCCTTGCAGCAATGGTTGTAAAGCCGTCAAGATCTTCATAAGAGTGGGTGTAGGCCGGGTTGTCATAGTCTTGATACCCTAAGGAAGTATTAACAATTCTAACTCCAAGGCTATCTGCACGTTCTAGGGCTTCTACCCACCAAGCCTCCTCGACTGGGTTTTCTTGAGTTACATCTTCTGTAACATAGAGATAAAAAGAGGCGCCTGGCGCGGTGCCAACAAATTCGTTTTCTAAATAGCCTCCAATATCACTAAAGGTTTTTGACCCGTGAGAACTTGAAGTATCTGCAGACTCCTCTCTTGTTATAAAATTATAGGTGCCTAATAGCCTTCCCTGATCTGTCAACGTTTCAAAGGCTGGATTTGTTAATACCCCAGGAAAGCCACTGTCCAAAACAGCAACATCAATACCAGTTCCCGTAAAATCTTGCTGGTGCAAAAAATTTGCTGCAATCATCTCTACTTGATTGGTAGCCGCGCCATAATCATACACAATACTTTTGGTTTGATTTTCTATGAAAAACTTATCCTCTGTTACGCCACCAATAATTGGACCTAGATTTAAGCTCTTATCTGCAAACTCTACATGGCTAACAAAGGCTAACCCTTCAAGGGTCTCAAGGTTTTCCAAATCTCCCCTAACATACACACAGTTCATCCATTTAGATTTTGCAAAAACAGTAATACCAAAGATGTTTTTAATAGCTGTTATATAGGCCTCATTAACAGGCACGTCTCTTGCGTCAATAGGTGTGTTATGCAATAGTTTTCTATCTATTGCTTTTTGAGTTAGAATAGAAATAGGGTTTGCTAGGGCCGCCTCTACGTTTTCTTTGTCTTCAAAAAAAACCAGAGCATCTTCTTGCGAGTATGCAATATTGACCTGAAAAAATAAAAAAGAAAGAAGTAATACTGTTTTTTTCATAGCATGTTTTTATTTTTTGATAGGAGCAATTTCTAATAAAAAATAAGCCCTCTAAAGATACTATATATTTGACTTAAGAAATAACACCACTACCCAAACATTCATTTGCATCATACCAGGCAACAAACTGACCCTGAGTGATGGCAGACTGCGGAGTGTCAAAAATAACATACATACCCAATGCTGTTTTATGAAGCGTTGCCTTTTCTAGCTTTTGTCTGTACCTAATTCTGGCCATAACACAAAGTGTATCTCCATTGTTGAGCGCTAGATCTTCCCGTATCCAATGAATTTCATCTTGTTTTACAAACAAGCCTCTACGGTATAAACCAGGATGATCTTTACCCTGGCCGGTATATATAACATTTTCATCCACATCTGTGGATATAACAAACAATGGTTCTTTGGTGCCTCCAACGGCTAGACCCTTACGCTGGCCATTTGTGAAATAATGCGCTCCTTGATGGGTACCAACTTTTTTACCATCTTCAATGCTGTAAGTTATTTTAGTTGATAAGTGTTGTAGCCTTTCTGTCTCAGATGTGAAGCTAGCAGGTGTGTTTTTATATTTTTTGTTTTCTAAGGACACTTCAATTATTGCTCCTTTTTTGGGCGCTAATTGTTGTTGTAAAAATTCTGGTAAGCGAACTTTGCCAATAAAACAAAGACCTTGAGAATCTCTTTTGTCTGCGGTTATTAAATCCTGCTGAGCTGCAATTTTACGAACATCTGGCTTTAGTATTTCGCCAATAGGAAACAATGTTTTTGCCAATTGTCCTTGAGATAACTGACATAAAAAATAGCTCTGATCTTTATTAGCATCTTTACCAGATAACAAACTATAAACATCCTTGCCATCAATGCTTTGAGTGGCTTTTCTACAATAATGACCTGTTGCTACATAATCTGCGCCCAAATCAAGGGCTATTTTCATAAAAACGTCAAACTTTATTTCACGATTACAGAGTACATCTGGATTTGGGGTTCTACCCATTTTGTACTCTCTAAACATATAGTCAACGATACGCTCTTGGTATTGCACACTTAAGTCTACTGTTTGAAAAGGTATGTCTAATTTTTGAGCCACTAACATAGCATCGTTGCTGTCTTCTAACCAAGGACACTCTTCACTAATAGTTACAGAATCATCGTGCCAGTTTTTCATAAAAAGGCCAATAACCTCATAGCCTTGCTGTTTCAAAAGATACGCAGCAACACTAGAGTCTACTCCCCCACTAAGACCAACAACAACACGTTTCATTTTCTGTTTTTAAAGATCTAGGCATGTTTTACCTATAATCTATTACTAGTTTTTATTTTCTGGCTTCGGAAAAGTTTCACTTAATAGAAACCTACCATCCTTATAATAATTCCAAACACCATGATGCATCCCATTTTTATAATCTCCTTTCATGGTAAGTTTACCAGTATGAGAATAATACGCCGCAGGACCGTCTAATAAATCATTTTTGTATGATAGCTCTTTTAATTTAATACCATCTGGGGCGTAATAAGAACTCTTTCCTTGTTTAAGACCATTGAGATATGTAGTTGTTTCAATTATTTCTCCAGAAAGATAATAGGTTGTAATTTCTCCATGAAGTTTACCAGATACATAAAGCTCTCTAGTCATCACTTTTTCTGAATTTTCATGAAAAATAAGCCACAAACCCGAACGCTTTTTACCAATCATAGCTCCCTTACTGAGCAAATTTCCTTTTGTACTGTAATACCGAACTTGGGTGGGAATATTTGGAGAAAATTCTTTGACACAAAAGGGTTGATCCCCACAAGTTTCGCAGTAAAAAGAAAAGGTGCCCACTTCCTTATCATCTACAAAGCTTCCTTGGTATCGCAGTTGCTGAGAGTCTGGGTAGAGCTTTTGCCAAAGCCCTTGACGCTGGCCATTGGCATCTTTTTGATTAATTTGCTGGGCAAAAAGAGCTCCTACAGAAAAACAAAATATAAAAACAAATACAACAATCCTTCTCATAGATATAAGCGTTTTGTGTTATACATTATACTCTATTACTTATAATAACCCCTGCGCTAAGCACTAATGGCTATTATTTTTTCTTTTTCTTTTGTAATTTTTTCTGCTCCTCTGCCTGCTCCATCATCGTTGCCATTTTCTTTTGAAACTTATTTTGTTTCTTAGGTTTGGCTTTATTTACGATAATTTGCGCCTTGATTTTTTCTTCATCAATAATCATGTTTTTAATCACTAACATAATACCAATAGTAATTAAATTGGACACAAAGTAGTACAGTGATAATCCACTGGCATAATTATTAAAGAACACCAACATAAATAGTGGAGACAGGTACATTAGTATCTTCATGTTTGGCATACCAGGCTGTTGTTGAGCTTGCATGTTTTGCCCCATAGTCATGGTCATGTACCAGAAAATAGCTAGTGATGCTAGGATAGGAAATAAACTTACATGGTCTCCATAAAATGGAATAGAGAATCCTGCTGGGAATTGATAAATAGTATCATAACTAGATAAATCGTCTGCCCACAAGAAACTTTTTTGACGAAGGTCAAAGGCTGTCGGGAAAAAAGTAAACAAGGCATAAAATACAGGGATTTGCAATATGGCGGGCAAACAACCCTTGAGAGGACTGGCACCTGCAATGTTTTGCAGCTTCATTGTTTCTTGTTGTATTTTCATTTTATTGTCACCCAAACGCTCTTTAATAGCGTCAATCTCTGGCTTAAGCACCTTCATTTTTGCTTGGGCTAGATACTGCTTGTATTGAACCGGAGATAAGGCCAGCTTCAATAAAATAGTTAACATGATAATAGCAATTCCAGCTGGTAAGAAACCACTCAAAAAGCCAAACAGAGGGATAATAACAAACTTATTGATCATACCAAAAATACCCCAACCCAGAGGCATTGCCTGATCTAAATCACGGTCGTACTTTTTAAATATTTGATAATCTGTAGGGCCGTAATACATATTCATGTTTTGAGCAACCCCACCAGCTTTTGGCTCAATTAATATTTTAGCCCCGTATTGTTTGGTGTAAACAGTATCAACAGTTTCATCCTCAACAAGATCTCTAGAGCTGAAGGCTACCTCTTTAAAAGAGGTGTCTGTAAGTAGCATAGAGCTAAAGAAATGCTGACGGAAATTTAACCAATTAACAGTTACCTCAACATCTTGATCCTCTCCAGTTGGAGATAGCTTAGAATGTTTGTCATTTTCATACTCATAGGTTAATCTAGAGTATCTGTTTTCATAACTAATACTTTTTGCATGTCTGTACCCTTTTAGTTTCCAATCCAAATACATAGGTTGGCTGGTGTTTAAAACATCTTCTAAGCCCTTAGACTGTATAGAAAAATTGGTCATATATTCTCCCGGGATAAGCTCATAACGGTATTCTAGGTAGGCATTGTCTGAAGATTTAAGACGCATGGTTAATACCTGGTTGTTTCCATTTAGAGAAAGGCTTGGCTCGAAATATAAATCCTGTGTGTTTAACAATCTATTTTCTGCAGAAAACTGAAAATTTAAACTTGCATTGCCGTCTTTTATAAGGTATACTGGTATAGAATCATAGGTTGTGTGCTTCTTTAAACGCGCCTGTGTTACATACCCTCCTTTGTTGCTTATAGTTAGAGACAACACATCGTTTTCTATGACAGTTGTTGCATCACTTGCAGATGGAAGAGTCGCAGAATAGGCAAAAGACCCTAACCTGTTTTGAAGCTTTTGCATACCTACAGAGTCTGTGGCGCTTCCAGAGGCCATGCTCTGAGTTGCTTCACTTAAAGTTACATCACCATCAGATGCGCTAGAGGCTGCCGTATCTGCTGCTGCCTTTGCTTGAGCAGCAATTTCTGCTTCTTGGGCAGCAATTTCTTCCTCGGTAGGCTGTTGTAGATACAACATCCAAATAAAGATGGCTCCAATTAATACAAAACCTATAATCGAGTTTAAGTCAAATTTCTTTTCTTCCATAATGATGCTCCGCGATTAGTTTTCTACGGAAATTTTAAAACCACATTACATGGTCTCGGTTGTTTAGCATTTCAGGATATCTCCTGAAAATAATAGTTTTTACAAGTCAATAATCTAGCCTAAACCAGAAGTACGACATATTGTCTTATTTAGTAATATTCGTACGTGTAATTCTCAACGGTTCCATTTAGAAACGTTCGTATTTCACTAACTGGGTAATCATCTTCATTGTAGACATACGCACTTGTATACGATAGATTATTCATAATTTCATTATCTCTATCGTATAAAGTAGATTCTAATGTGTTTCGACTATATATAGTGGTATATGTTGTAGCATAAACAGATTTTCTATAATAATTTTTATCATCACTTTTTACTACAATCCTTGCAGGGTCTTGAGGTACATTATAACTATTTTCTCTTTGAAAACTACAATTAGAATCTGTATATGAGAAGGCACTTGTATAATACGCTATATCATCTGGTGTTTTAAATTCAAGTTTTTCAACATTACAATCACTACTGTTTAATGTATATAATCCATAAAAGATTAACTCATTCGTGTCGACATTTATACCTTCAATCCTTACAGTGTTTCCTGTTCTATTATAATACACTTCAATTTTCTTCACTTGATCGTTATCATCATAATACGTTAAGGTCCTATTATCGCTTTCATAGGTTGCCACAAACCTAGTAGCTCCACCAAAAAAAGTTCCTGATGCTTCTTCTATTTTATTTTCAGAATTATAGATATAAGATTCTATAATTTGATTATCCTTTTTTATATTTTTTAACAACACCAGTTCTTCAATAGGATCTTCCATCATTCCATTTTGCGTATCTGAATCATCAGAACTACAAGAACTAAAAAATAAAAAAATAGATAGAAATAAAATAAAAAAATGCTTCATAGGTATTATTTTTTAGTTTTAGAATATTCATATGCAGCCCCGACCAAACTCACAAATAAAGGATGCGGATTGGCAACAGTACTCTTGTACTCTGGATGGTATTGTACCCCTACAAACCAAGGGTGGTCTTCGATCTCTACAATTTCTACCAAATTGGTTTCTGGATTAATTCCTGTTGTTTTTA
>Ga0209652_1001075_pt1 | contig 22501 bp, 16 predicted proteins | sample SaaInl74LU_5_DNA_FD_184641 | JGI IMG/M metagenome (GOLD analysis project Ga0209652, IMG submission 184641) | Marine microbial communities from expanding oxygen minimum zones in the Saanich Inlet - ESP_74LU_5_DNA (SPAdes) (version 2) | ecosystem: Environmental > Aquatic > Marine > Intertidal zone... | reverse complement strand
TTAGAGCGATTCCGGCTCGTAGCCTAGGTTTGGAGCGAGCCAGCGTTCTGTTTCTGACATCGACATGCCCTTACGCTTGGCGTAGTCCTCAACCTGATCTTCACTAATCTTCGCGACACCAAAGTACTTGGCATCAGGATGGCTGAAGTACCAGCCTGATACAGCTGCTGTCGGCAGCATGGCGTAGCTTTCGGTGAGCGTCATGCCGATGTTGTTTTCGACATCGAGAAGGTCCCACAGCAGCCCTTTCTCGGTGTGATCTGGACAGGCCGGGTAGCCCGGAGCAGGGCGGATGCCTTGGTACTCTTCGCGGATCAGAGCTTCGTTATCTAGGCCCTCGTTGGCGCCATAGCCCCAGTGCTCGCGACGTACATCGGCGTGCATCTTCTCTGCGAGCGCTTCAGCCAGACGATCGGCCAGCGCTTTGACCATGATGGAGTTGTAGTCGTCGTGATCTTTTTCGAACTCGGCAACCATCTCATCTACCCCGATACCTGCTGTTACCGCAAAGGCCCCGCAGTAGTCGGCGATACCGCTCTCTTTCGGTGCGATGTAATCACTCAAACAGTGGTTGTACTTGCCTTCGATCTTCTGCGTCTGCTGGCGCAGATGGTGCACCGTTGTCAGAACTTCGGTACGCGATTCATCTGTATAGAGCTCGATATCATCACCAACTGCATTTGCGGGTACTAAACCGATTACGGCGCGCGCCTGCAGTTTTTTGTTATCGACAATATCCTCAAGCATCGCTTTGGCGTCAGCGTAGAGTTTGGTTGCCTGCTCACCCACAACGTCATCTTCTAAAATGCGCGGGAAGCGACCAGCCAGCTCCCAAGACTGGAAAAATGGCGTCCAGTCGATGTAGTCGATCAGGCTCTCTAAAGAGATATCCTCAAATACCTGAACGCCGAGCTGTTTTGGTTTAGGTGCTGAGTATCCGTCCCAGTTGATCGGTTCAGCATTAGCGCGTGCCGCCTCAATAGCAACGCGGCGTTGCTCGTTTTGGCGGGCTTTGTGACGCTCGCGGACCGCTTCGTACTCGGTGCGTGTCTCTTCGACAAAGGCGGCGTGCTTCTCCTTGGAGAGCAGGGCAGAGGCAACACCCACCGAACGCGAGGCGTTGGTGACATGCACGACAAGATTGTTCTGGTAGGCAGGTTCAATCTTAACCGCGGTGTGTGCTTTCGAAGTGGTAGCACCACCAATCATTAACGGAATCTCAAAGCCCTGACGCTGCATCTCCTTGGCGACGTGTACCATCTCGTCAAGTGATGGTGTAATCAATCCAGAGAGACCGATGATGTCTGCGTTCTCTTCACGCGCGGTGCGCAGAATGGTCTCTGCCGGCACCATCACGCCCAGGTCGATAATCTCGAAGTTGTTACACTGCAAGACCACGCCCACAATGTTTTTGCCAATATCGTGTACGTCGCCTTTGACCGTTGCCATGATCACTTTGCCGGCTGAGCTGCTCTCGTTACCTTCTTTCTCGGCTTCGATAAACGGCATGAGGTAGGCAACCGCTTTCTTCATAACGCGGGCCGACTTAACCACTTGTGGCAGGAACATCTTGCCTTCGCCAAAGAGGTCACCCACGATACCCATACCGGCCATCAATGGGCCTTCAATCACTTGCAGAGGGCGATCGAACTGGTGGCGGCACTCTTCAACGTCTTCGTCGATGTAATCAGCAATACCCTTAACCAGTGCATGTGACAGACGCTCGTTCACAGGCAGTTCACGCCAAGCGGCATCCTGTTTGGCTGTCTCTGCACTGCCGTCACCGCGGTACTTTTCGGCGAGCTCCAGCATACGCTCTGTACCGTCTGGGCGACGGTTGAGTACGATATCTTCAACGTGCTCGCGTAGCTCCTCTGGCAGATCGTCATAGATCGCCAGCTGACCGGCGTTGACGATACCCATATCCATCCCTTCACGGATAGCGTGGTAGAGGAACACACAGTGAATCGCTTCACGCACTTTGTCGTTGCCGCGGAAAGAGAAGGAGACGTTAGAGACGCCGCCAGAGACCTTAGCGTGAGGCAGATTTTTCTTGATCCAGCCGGTCGCGCGGATAAAGTCGACAGCGTAGTTGTCGTGTTCCTCGATACCGGTGGCGATCGCGAAGATATTCGGGTCGAAGATGATATCCTCGGGTGGGAAACCAACCTTGTCGACTAGCACTCGGTATGAGCGCTCACAGATCTCAATCTTGCGCTCGTAGGTGTCAGCCTGACCTGTCTCGTCAAACGCCATAACAACCACGGCGGCACCGTAGCGGCGCAACAGGCGCGCCTGCTCAATAAACTTCTCTTCACCCTCTTTAAGGCTGATCGAATTGACGATGCCCTTGCCCTGGATGCGTTTGAGACCCTCTTCAAGGATCTCCCACTTGGATGAGTCCAGCATGATTGGCACGCGAGAGATATCAGGCTCGGAAGCGATCAGGTTGAGGAAGCGGATCATCGCCGCTTCGGCATCCAGCATCCCTTCATCCATGTTGATGTCGATGATCTGTGCACCGGACTCTACCTGCTGGCGGGCAACTTCAAGTGCAGTTTCGTAGTCGCCCTCTTTGATCAGGCGGCGGAAACGCGCTGAACCGGTGACGTTGGTACGCTCACCCACGTTCACAAACAGGGTGTCGGCGCCGATGTTGCAAGGCTCAAGGCCAGCAAGACGCGCTTCAACAGCAATCTCAGGCAACTGGCGTGGCGGGTGTTGGATAATACCTTCGCGGATAACACGGATGTGCTCGGGTGTAGTACCACAGCAACCGCCAACAACGTTTACAAAACCGGACTCAACCCACTCGGCGATTTCGTCGCGCATCTCTTGTGCGGTCTCATCGTACTCGCCAAAGGCGTTTGGCAGACCAGCGTTGGGGTGCACTGAGACGTAGGTCTGTGAGATGCGAGATAACTCTTCAACATATTGGCGCAGCTCTTTCGGGCCGAGGGCACAGTTAAGACCGATCGTCAGAGGTTGTGCGTGCCGTACGGAGTTCCAAAACGCCTCAGTGGTCTGGCCCGATAGTGTACGTCCAGACGCATCGGTAATGGTACCGGAGATCATGAGTGGAAGACGTAGGTCGTTTTCGTCGAAATACTTCTCGACGGCGAAGATAGCCGCCTTGGCGTTCAACGTGTCGAAGATTGTTTCGATCATCAGGAGGTCGGCGCCACCTGTTACGAGACCATCGATAGCTTCCATGTAGGAGTCTACTAGCTGATCGAAGGTGATATTGCGAAAGCCCGGATCGTTCACATCCGGAGATATGGTTGCTGTACGGTTTGTTGGACCGAGGACACCCGCTACGAAACGTGGACGGTCTGGCGTCTCAGCGGTCATCTGGTCACAGGCGCGGCGCGCAACCCGTGCAGCTTCAAGGTTGATCTCATGCGTCAGCGTTTCCATCTCGTAGTCGGCCATCGCAATCGACGTGGCGTTAAACGAGTTGGTCTCTACAATGTCGGCACCGGCTTTGAGGTACTCGAGATGAATCGCCTCAATGATCTGTGGCTGTGTCAGTACCAGTAGGTCGTTGTTGCCCTTCACATCACACTGCCAGTCTGCGAAACGCTCACCACGGTAGTCAGCCTCTTCCAGTTTATAAGCCTGGATCATCGTGCCCATGGCACCATCGAGCATCAAAATGCGCTCGTTCAGAAGCTGTTTAAGGCGGTCAAAAGTTTCGCTGTAGTTGCGCACGCAGAACCTCGTGGAAGCTAGATCATTGAATTTCGAGGCGCATATATTAAACGAAAGCGATTCTTTGTGGGCTGAGGGCTATTCAACTATCTGTGAATCCAACTCATCTTACGCCTTACTTTTGTGCAAGTGCGTAATCAGTTTCGACTCGGTAGAATGCGCTCAACTTAACGGGTGCCTGGATTCAGGCTCAACGGGGCAGCAATGTATCAGACCTTTCTCAAAGCCAAACTACACCGTGTAACTGCAACCCATGCGGAACTGCATTACGAGGGCTCCTGCGCAATCGACCAAGACCTCCTTGATGCCTCCGGCATTCACGAATACGAGATGATCCACATCTACAATATCAACAACGGCGAGCGCTTCACCACCTACGCCATCAGTGCAGAGCGGGGCAGCGGTGTGATCTCGGTAAACGGCGCGGCCGCACACCGAGCTAACAAGGGTGACCTGCTGATTATTGGCTCTTATGTGCAACTCGACGAGGAGGAGGCAAAGAGCCACCAGCCTAGACTCTGCTACTTCGAGAATGCGAAGAACGATAGCGGTGAGGGCATTAGCGATGCTGAACTACGTGCGCGCAATAAGATGACAGACTTCAAACGTGCGATCCCAACGCAGAGCGCAGCGATGTAAAAAGCCGCTGTATCTAGAGATTGTCGACAATTTCTCTATTTAGGAAACTGTCTCATACCTTTGGATAGTGTATTCTAACCATCTGAAAATAATGGATATTTAACTCTTTTCGCCTTAAGTCGTATCGGTTTGGAGCTCCACTTTAGATAAGGTGAGCGCCAGTTACTGAATAAAAGTGTCAACAATCTCCCTGTTTGATTACTTAATTCAAGAAAATTGCGCACTTAAACAAGATCGAAAAGGATCGACATCCATGTCATACCAGAGCGAATACCAAGCATCGATTGAGCAGCCAGAGAAGTTTTGGGCTGAGAAAGCAGCAGATCTGCCGTGGTTTAAACAGCCACAGACCATTCTTTCCAAAGACGAGAACGGCATCGATCGCTGGTTTGCTGATGGTGAGATGAACACCTGTTATATGGCGGTCGATTACCATGTAGAGCAAGGGCGTGGTGAACAGGCTGCGCTGCTGTATGACTCTCCAGTAACCGGTACCAAGCGGACTGTCACTTACGCAGAACTGCAGGACCAAGTTGCTCGCTTCGCCGGTGTGCTGCGCTCGAAGGGCGTAGAGAAGGGTGATCGTGTTGTTATCTACATGCCCATGATTCCTGAGGCTATAGTTGCAATGCTAGCAACGGCTCGCCTCGGTGCGATCCACTCGGTTGTTTTCGGCGGTTTTGCGCCAAACGAGCTGGCAGTTCGTATCGACGATGCTGAGCCCAAGGTTATCGTAACTGCATCTTGTGGTATCGAGATCGCTAAGGTGCTGCCGTACAAGCCGATGGTGGATGAAGGTATTAAGCTATCAACGCATAAACCTGATTCTGTAATCGTATTCCAACGTGAGCAGGTCACAGCAGAGCTAAATAATGCTGGCGACTGTGATTGGGCTACTGAGATGGCTTCAGCTGAAGCTGTGGCGCCTGTTGCTGTTAAAGGTACCGACCCGCTCTACATTCTTTATACCTCGGGTACCACCGGTAAACCTAAGGGTGTTGTTCGTGATAATGGTGGCCACGCGACCGCACTTAAATACTCAATGAAGGCGATCTACAACGTAGAGGCGGGCGACGTTTACTGGGCTGCTTCGGATGTGGGTTGGGTCGTTGGTCACTCTTACATCGTATACGGACCTCTGTTGGCAGGTTGTAGCACGATTGTTTACGAAGGTAAGCCAGTCCGCACACCTGACGCAGGCGCATTCTGGCGTGTTTGTGAAGAGTACAAGACGAAGATCCTTTTTGCGGCGCCTACGGCTTTCCGTGCGATCAAGAAAGAGGATCCGGACGCGTTGGAAGTCGGCAAATACGACCTCTCCAGCCTCAATACTATATTCATGGCGGGCGAACGTCTCGACCCACCAACCTATGATTGGACGGTGGAGAAAACCGGCAAGCCTGTTATCGATCACTGGTGGCAGACCGAGACCGGCTGGGCGATCTGTGGCAACCTGATGGGCATTGAGCCGATGCCACCTAAGCCAGGTTCTGCAACGCTGCCAAGCCCAGGTTTCAACGTACAGATCGTTGATGAGGCGGGGAATGAGCTTCCAGCGGGACAGCAGGGTTCTATCGCAATCAAATTACCGCTGCCACCAAGCTGCCTACCAACAGTTTGGGGCGACTTCGATCGCTTCAAGTCGGGTTACCTAAGCGATGTCGAGGGCTTCTATACGTCAGGTGATGGTGGATACAAAGACGAAGATGGTTATGTCTTCATCATGGGTCGTACGGATGATGTGATCAACGTTGCTGGCCACCGCCTCTCTACCGGTGAGATGGAGGAGATCGTTGCAGCGCACCCCGCGGTAGCAGAGTGTGCTGTTATCGGTATCGCTGAGCAGCTCAAGGGCCAGGAGCCTGTTGGTCTGGTCATTCTGAAAGATGGTGTGGATATCGCTGATGAGGATTTGGCGGCTGAGCTGGTGGCTAACATCCGTAAAGAGATTGGTCCTATCGCTTGCTATAAGCGCACCGCAGTCGTTAAGCGTCTTCCAAAAACACGCTCAGGTAAGATCCTGCGTAAACTTTTGCGTCAGATTGCTGATGGTCAGGACTACGTCGTGCCATCAACTATCGATGATCCTGCCAGCCTGCCTGAGATCGAGGGCATTATGCGTGAGAATGGCATGATCGCTTCTTAACTTAGAACTCTGTGCTGTTTTGTAGATAGATTTACTTCTGCCGTGAAGGCCATGGATGGCCGAGAACGGCGATTGTTGGGGCGCTTCGGCGCCCTTTTCTTTGTCTGATTTCCAGTTGTCGATGAAATTTTTTTCACAGATCTAGTGAAAATAGATCGTTTGAGGTCTAGTACTAAGGTCGAATATATTAGCGCCATCTTAATTTAGTTGTCCTTATTGGAAAGGAGGGACGCCAATATGTCTCGTTACATTGATAAAGAAACTCTGATGGAATTGCTTGATAGCAACGTTCTGACTGAAGCGCAGAAAATTGAACTGGCGCGTGCTTACACAGCACAGCAACGCAAAGCGAACTACTCTGAGGGTGCAAGCCTGGTTGTAAAGGTTTGGAAAACCATCGTTGATAAGGTGATCAACCACCGTGCACTGCAGACGATCTTTAGCTCACCGCTGATGCGCGGACAGCACTAAGTAGCTCGGCTACTGAGTTTGGAAAAGGAGGCTTCGGCCTCCTTTTTATTAGTCGCGACAGCCGCTTTGCGGATATCCCTCCTACAGCCCTTCGCCATAGCCTCGGGTTATCTCACAAATATCCACACGGTAGCCTTGGTACCAGGTTGATCTACCCAGTTGCTGCGCCTCAATATGAAGCTCATCCGCCTTCCAACGTTTGATGCTATCCAGATCGGGCCAGTAAGAGAGCGCGATCTCCTGTTTGCCTTGGGTGGCGCTGACAAATTCAGTACAGCCATAGTCGTTTATCGCCCGATCACGTAACTTTGCTGCCAAATCGGAGTATTTCGCATCGAGTTCAGCAATTTTCGCGGTAAATATCACAATGTACATAGCTACTTCTCACGACTTTTTGTTGGAGCCTCCTCGAAGAGGTGACGATTGCGGTACCAAGCGGAGCATAAAACAAAAATCCCCGCCGAGGCGGGGATTTTTTAACACTAAGTCGGTTACTTCGCGTCCGGATGGTTGCGCATCTTCTCGCCAGTGTAGAGCTGACGTGGGCGACCGATCTTGTTTGGACCAGAGTGGAATTCGCTCCAGTGAGAGATCCAACCGATGGTTCGAGACAGTGCAAAGATTACCGTGAACATCGAGGTTGGAATACCGATCGCTTTCAGGATGATGCCTGAGTAGAAGTCGACATTCGGGTAGAGTTTGCGCTCTACGAAGTACGGATCTTCCAGTGCGATGCGCTCCAGCTCTTTAGCGATAGCCAACTGTGGATCGTTCTCGATACCCAGTTCAGCCAGTACTTCGTCACAGGTCTTCTTCATCACTTTGGCGCGTGGGTCAAAGTTACGGTAAACACGGTGGCCGAAGCCCATCAGCCGGAACGGATCGTTAGGATCTTTCGCTTTCTGGATGAACTCAGGAATGTTCTCAACATCACCGATTTCGCTCAGCATGTGCAGTACAGCTTCGTTTGCACCGCCGTGTGCAGGCCCCCACAGGGCAGCAATACCGGCAGCGATACAGGCGAATGGGTTAGCACCTGAAGAGCCTGCCAGGCGAACAGTTGAAGTTGATGCGTTCTGCTCGTGGTCAGCGTGAAGGATAAAGATCTTATCCATCGCTCTGGCTAGGGTTGGGCTCGCTTTGTAGTCATCACAAGGTGTGCCAAACATCATGCGCAAGAAGTTCTCGGCATAACCCAAGTCGTTGCGTGGGTACATAAACGGCTGGCCGATTGAGTACTTGTAACACATCGCCGCTAGTGTCGGCATTTTCGCGATCAGACGGTATGCACAGACTTCGCGGTGGTGCGGGTCGTTGATATCGAGTGAGTCGTGGTAGAAGGCAGAGAGAGCACCAACAACACCACACATGATCGCCATGGGGTGAGCATCACGACGGAAGCCGCGGAAGAACTGGCTCAATTGCTCGTGCACCATAGTATGGTGAGTCACAGTATGAACGAACTTTGCTTTCTCCTCTGCATTTGGCAGTTCACCATTCAACAGAAGAAAGCAGACATCCATGTAGTCAGCGTGGTCAGCCAGTTGCTCAATGGGGTATCCGCGGTGGAGCAGGATGCCGTTGCCGCCGTCGATATATGTGATCTTAGATTCACAAGAGGCGGTTGAAACAAAACCTGGGTCGTAAGTGAACAGACCTTCACCCGTCAGTGGGCGTACGTCGATAACGTCTGGACCTTCGGTGCCGGAGTAAATCGGCAGTTCGATATCCTTGTCGATACCATCGACGCTTAGACGTGCTGTTTTATCAGCCATGTGTGGCTCCTCTTTACTATCTGGAAATGCAAGGCGAGGTTACCGCTGCATCTGTGAAGTCGCTCGTGGATAAACCAGCGACAAAAAAGGCTGTACCACTATAGAGAGGGCAAACTTTTTGTCAATCCAACTTTTTGCGCTGCAGCACGGCATCTAGACCAATATGTAATGAGGTTATTCCGAACGATTTATAAATATCGACTAAGGTCTGAAATCCAATATTTGCGCATTAAACAATAGGCTATGGATGGTCCATTTGCGTTGTCACGCTGAAACAAATTGATATAATGCGGCCCCGTGAAATTGCGCACTGCAATATGGCATAAGCTTATGCTGGCAGGCTATTTCTTAATGGTCCTGACGGACGCTTCAAAGGTTCCTTCTAGAGCTTATTAATGAAGCGCCGCGTTTTAGGTACTACCTAGTAACCGAGGCCCCGCAAGAGGGCAGTAGAGTGTGAACTAGAGCCGTGAACAAAAAACGACCTGTAAACCTAGATCTACGTACAATCAAACAGCCTTTACCGGCTATTACCTCCATTCTGCACCGTGTGTCAGGTGTTGTGCTGTTCGTTGGCGCAATCTTCATGATGTACGCACTGAGCCTCTCGCTTGAGTCTCAGGCAGGTTTCGACCAAGCAGCCGCCATGCTTACTGACTCTTTTATCGCGAAGTTCATCGCTTGGGGTCTGACATCGGCGCTCCTGTACCACTTCTTCGCCGGTCTGAAGCACCTCGTGATGGACGCTGGCTACTGGGAAGAGATCGAATCTGGAAAAGCAGCCGCTAAAGCGACACTTGCGATCGCTGTGGTAGCCATTCTGCTGGCAGGAGTATGGATATGGTAACTTCTATTACAAGTTTTGGTCGTAGTGGTCTCTACGACTGGATGATGCAGCGCGTTACAGCGGTTGTGTTGGCGGCTTACACCGTCTTTATGCTGGGCTACCTGCTACTTAACCCTCAATTGGACTATGCGCAGTGGTCAGGCCTGTTTGAAGGCACGGCTATGAAGATCTTCACGCTGCTCGCTATGCTCTCTATGGTTGCGCACGCTTGGATCGGCATGTGGTCTGTATCGACCGACTACATCAAACCGACTGGCATCCGTTTTGTATTCCAGTCCGTGTGTGGCCTGCTGGCGTTTATTTACGTCGTGTGGGGCATCCAGATTCTTTGGGGGGTTTAATCGATGTCTAAGCTACGTACGCTCTCTTTTGATGCGATCGTTGTTGGCGGTGGTGGCGCAGGTATGCGTGCCGCACTGCAACTTGCACAGTCAGGTCTAAACACTGCTTGTGTAACCAAAGTTTTCCCAACTCGTTCTCACACTGTATCGGCTCAGGGTGGTATCACCTGTGCGATCGCAAGTGCTGATCCGAACGATGATTGGCGCTGGCACATGTATGACACCGTCAAGGGGTCAGACTACATTGGTGACCAGGACGCTATCGAGTACATGTGTTCTGTAGGTCCACGCGCAGTATTCGAACTTGACCATATGGGTCTGCCTTTCTCTCGTACTGAAACCGGCCGCATCTACCAGCGTCCATTCGGTGGTCAGTCGAAGAACTTCGGTGAGGGCGGTCAGGCTGCTCGTACCTGTGCTGCAGCTGACCGTACTGGTCACGCGCTGCTGCACACGCTGTACCAGGCGAACATGAAAGCAGGCACGACTTTCTTGAACGAGTGGTATGCACTCGATCTGGTCAAGAACTCTGATGGCTCGGTTGTAGGTTGTACCGCAATCTGTATCGAGACTGGCGAGACCGTATACATCAAGGCGAAAGCGACTGTTCTAGCAACAGGCGGCGCCGGCCGTATCTACGCATCAACAACTAACGCATTGATCAATACCGGTGACGGTATGGGTATGGCACTGCGTGCAGGTGTTGCGGCGCAGGATATGGAGATGTGGCAGTTCCATCCAACCGGTATTGCCGGTGCAGGTACTCTGGTAACAGAGGGCTGTCGTGGTGAAGGTGGTTACCTGGTCAACAAAGATGGTGAGCGCTTCATGGAGCGTTACGCTCCAAACGCTAAAGACCTCGCAGGTCGTGACGTCGTTGCTCGCTCGATGATTCTTGAGATTCTTGAAGGTCGAGGCTGTGGTCCTGATGGCGATCATGTATACCTGAAGCTCGATCACCTGGGTGAAGAAGTTCTGCACTCGCGTCTGCCAGGTATCTGTGAGCTGTCTATGACATTCGCAGCGGCTGACCCAGTTAAAGAACCGATCCCAGTTGTTCCGACCTGTCACTACATGATGGGTGGTGTGACCACCAACATCGGTGGTCAGGTTATCAACCCAGATCCAGAGACGGGTGAAGATAAGATCGTTAACGGTCTGTTCGCTTGTGGTGAAGTTGCTTGTGTATCTGTACACGGTGCTAACCGCCTCGGTGGTAACTCACTGCTCGACCTGGTTGTATTCGGTCGTGCTTGTGGTCTGCAGATTGAGCAGCAGATGCGTGATGGCTACGAAGTTAATGATGCAACTGACGAGCAGATCGCTGCTGCGCTGGCGCGCGTTGATCGTCTCAATAGCACAACAGGCGGCGAGAAGGTTGCTGATGTTCGTAAAGACCTGCAGCAGACTATGCAGCTCTACTTCGGCGTGTTCCGTGATGGCGACGCGATGGAAGAGGGTCTGAAGAAGCTGAAGTCAATCCGCGAGCGCGTTGCCAACGTACACTTGGAAGACAAGAGCAGCTACTTCAATACAGCACGCATTGAAGCGCTGGAGCTGGAAAACCTCATGGAAGTTGCTGAAGCAACTGCGATCGCTGCATATGAGCGTAAAGAGTCGCGCGGCGCACACGCCCGTAACGACTTCACCGAGCGTGATGACGAGAACTGGCTCTGTCACTCTGTCTTCTACCCACAAACTAAAACGCTGGGCAAGCGTGCCGTAAACTTCGCGCCGAAGACTATGGAAGCTTTCCCACCAAAAGTTCGTACATACTAAGGAGCGGTCACGATGTTAGTTAGTGTATATCGTTACAATCCTGAGAGTGATGACAAGCCATACATGCAGGATATCCACATCGATATCCCGGGTGGCAAAGACATCATGGTGCTGGACCTTCTTCATCTGTTGAAGGAGAAGGATTCATCAATGACTTTCCGTCGCTCATGCCGTGAGGGTGTGTGTGGCTCAGATGGTCTGAACATGAACGGTACCAACGGCCTGGCATGTATCACTCCGCTCTCTGCTGTGGTGAAAGATGACAAATTGGTACTACGTCCGCTGCCTGGTCTACCGGTTATCCGTGACCTGGTTGTCGATATGTCCCAGTTCTACAAGCAGTACGAGAAGATCAAGCCGTTCTTGATCAACGACACACCAGCGCCTGCTATCGAGCGTCTGCAGTCGCCTGAAGAGCGTGCTGAGCTGGACGGCCTGTACGAGTGTATTCTCTGTGCATGTTGTTCGACCTCTTGTCCGTCGTTCTGGTGGAACCCGGACAAGTTCATCGGTCCATCAGGTCTGCTGCAGGCGTACCGCTTCTTGGCGGACAGCCGTGATACAGCGACTCGCGAGCGTCTGGCTGATCTGGATGATCCGTTCTCAGTGTTCCGTTGCCACGGCATCATGAACTGTGTGAACGTATGTCCTAAGGGCCTGAACCCGACCAAGGCGATTGGTAAGATCCGTAACATGCTGATTCAGCAGGCTACCTGATCTCTACCTTCTCCAAAGAAACCCGCCATCCGGCGGGTTTTTTATTGGGGTCAAGCCCCGTTTTCTGGCAGTGGCGCCCGGTGATAGCTACTCTGGAGACGCTATAAATACATCCTTGTAGGCTTCGTGTTTTCATCCCTGAAAACAAGACTCCAGAGTAGCTATCCCCGGGCGCTTTTGCCTGCGGGTAAAGCGGCCTTGGGCTGTCGCTATTCAGGTAGCTTCATAGAGCCAGAGGATGAGATAGCAGACCGGTAGGAGTGCGAGTGTGTAGGGGATGTTAGCCCGCAGGAGGTCGCGCGCGCGGACTCCATAGCGCCCTTGCAGGATGATCTGGTTGCCGGCGAGTGGCGAGGCAGTGGAGCCCATCGACCAGGACATTAGCAGGGTGATGGCGAGGAGGTTGGGGTCTTCGGTTGCGGGCATCAGTGTGGCGCCGGCGATTAGGTTGCTAGTGACAGGGTGGACGCCGACGAGGGATAGGGCGACCAGTAACGTTAGGGTGATGCAGGCGGCGAGGGCATCGAAGTTGTTAGGTGCAAGGTCTATCTGCAGAGCGCTCTGAATGGCGCTGGTGCCGGCCGCCAGTACGGTTGAGGAGATGAATAGCGCTATCTCACCACGGATGTTGGGAAGGCCTTCGCTGATGTGATTGCTAAAGCGCCTGCTTGCCTCGCGAGCGGGGTGTCGAATAAACAGTATTGTCAGTACCAATAGGATCGATAGTGACGAGACCAGCATGATCACTGAGAATTGTGGCAGCAGGTAGTGCAGCAGTAATACCGCTGCCGCAAGCCCGAGGGGTAGTTTCAGGCTGTCGACAGAGATTGGGTATCCCTCGAACTGGGCGATATCTGATCGGCGAGTAAGTTGTAGATAGGTGATGGCGAGAGCGGCAATTCCGGCTGCGGCTGTGTAGGGTAAGAAACGTGCAAGTTCTGAGCCCGGTGCACTAATGAGTGTGACACCCATTGCTGCAAAAAAGGGCGACCAAAAAGCGCAAATCGCGAACGAGCGGGTTAGTGTAACTCCTTGAATTGAAGTTAATTTCCCCTCTTTCTTAAGTCGCTCAGCAACCAGTACCATAGCCGACACATTGATCACCGTAGAGATTAAGAGAGTGCTCAGAAAGGTACGCTTGAAACCACTTTTTCCGCTCTTCTGGCCGGTATCGCTCGAAAGTTTTGTGGTCACCTGAAGAAAGCTGATTGCTGCGAGTAACGTGATGATCAATTGATTTGCATTCAGTAGTGGGCTGAGCCAGTTTGCGTCGGGTGAGAGCCAGAGTGAGTAACCCAAAAGTGCGATTCCAGGTGACATTACAGCGATATTTTGCACCTTTTGACGGCGATTAAGTTTGCCTATATTCAGTAGAAAAAAGATCCAGATAGCAATCCCGGCCGCTGCGCTGGTGCTGTTTAGTCGTATCTGCGAATCCGCCGTCAAAAGGATGGCGACTAGAAGAAACCAGCCGCTAGCTCTTATAGCGATGTTTGAGTTGAGTATGGTCACTATAGTTATGTCGTTACTACGCCGAAGTTAGCCGGTTTTAGGCGGAAATGAGTTAAGGATCGCTTCTTAATTTATTATGATCTTAAGTTATTCTAAATCATTATAAACATCTGATTACTTTAGTATTAATAAAGTATATTCGAACTGTAAAGTCCGGCAAAAAGGCGTAAACTATGCACGTTTTTACAGCGATAGCACTGCTACAAGCACAAAAAATATAAGATCGTACAGATCGCCTGAAAACATTTCGAACCATTAGGGCATGGAACAGACAGACTTCAAAAGAGTCGTCGCGGGTCCAGCATCCCCCAAACGCAGGGTAAATGTGAAATGCAAGACGGTATGATGGAGCATCTTTGGAAGAATGCTCATCTCTACGGCGGCAACCTCTCATACGTTGAAGAACTATACGAACAGTACCTGATCGATCCCAACTCGATCCCGCCGCAATGGCGTGATGAGTTTGATCAGCTTCCGAAGGTTGAAGGCAACCACAGCCAAGATATTCCCCTCGCTCCCATCCGCGATCACTTTCAGTATCTAGCAAAGAACTCCAAGCGCGCCCAGCCAGCTGTCGTGTCGAGTGTAAGCTCTGAGCACGAGAAGAAGCAGGTTCAGGCGTTGGCGCTGTTCAATGCGTACCGTCAGCGCGGCCATCAGCACGCGAAGATTGACCCGCTGAATCTGATGAATCGTGAGCAGGTTGCTGACTTGAGTCTGCGCTACCACGGTTTGAGCGAAGCTGATTACGATACAGTTTTCCGTTTGGGTGATCTGCAGTTTGGCAAGGAAGAGGCGACTCTGCGTGAGATCGTTAACGACCTTGAGATGACCTACTGTGACACCCTTGCGACCGAGTACATGCATATCGTCGACACCGAACAGCGTGTTTGGTTGCAGTCTCGTCTAGAGCCTGTGCGTGCCCATCCTCAAGCGACCCAAGAGCGTAAGCTGATGGTGCTTGAGCGTCTGACAGCGGCTGAGGGCCTCGAGAAATATCTCGGCTCTCGTTACGCAGGTGCTAAGCGCTTCGGTCTTGAGGGGGGTGAGTCGCTAATCGTTTCACTGAACACCCTGATTCAACGCGCCGGTAAACGCGGTGCGAAAGAGGTTGTCATCGGTATGGCCCACCGGGGTCGTCTGAACACCCTTGTAAATATCTTTGGCAAGAACCCATCTGACCTCTTTGGTGAGTTTGAAGGCAAGAAGCTTGTTACCAGTTCGGGTGACGTGAAGTACCACCAGGGCTTCTCTTCAAACGTCATGACAGAGGGTGGCGAAGTTCACTTGGCGATGGCGTTTAACCCGTCTCACCTTGAGATCGTTGCGCCCGTAGTTGAGGGTTCTGTGCGTGCACGTCAGGATCGCCGTAACGATCCGGTCGGCACGACCGTTGTTCCAGTAAATATCCACGGTGATGCTGCGTTTGCGGGTCAGGGCGTTGTGATGGAGACATTGCAGATGTCTCAGACTCGCGCTTATAAGACCGGCGGAACCATCCACATCGTTATCAACAACCAGGTTGGTTTCACCACGTCTAAGCCCGAAGATGCACGTTCTACGGAGTACTGTACTGACGTTGCGAAGATGGTTGAGACACCTATTTTCCACGTTAACGGTGACGACCCTGAAGCGGTCCGTTTCGTGACTCAATTGGCAGTTGATTTCCGCAACGAGTTCAAGAAAGACGTGGTTATCGATCTCGTGTGTTACCGCCGTCGCGGTCACAACGAAGCAGACGAACCATCTGGCACTCAGCCAGTAATGTACAGCCAGATCAAGAAGCAGAAGACTACGCGTGAGCTTTACGCGGAGCAGTTGATCGCCGAAGGTGTACTGACCGCAGAGCAGAGCAAAGAGCTCGAGAAGCAGTATCGGTCTGACCTCGAAAACGGCAAGCACGTTGCGCACTCGCTGGTGCTTGAGCCAAACGAAGAGCTGTTCGTTGACTGGCGTCCTTACCTGGGTCATGAGTGGAGCTTTGATTGCGATACCGGCGTGGACATTAAGCTGCTAACTGAGCTGGCGAGCAAGATTGCGACTCTGCCAGAGAACTTCAGTGTCCAGCGTCAGGTGGCTAAGATCTATGAAGACCGTCGTAAGATGGCACACGGTGGTATGGCAGCTAACTGGGGCTTCGCTGAGACTCTAGCTTACGCCACGCTGTTGGCTGAAGGTCATCCGGTGCGGATTACCGGTCAGGACGTAGGTCGTGGTACCTTCTCGCACCGTCACGCCGTACTGCACGATCAGCGCGATGCGACAACCTACACGCCGCTCTGTCACCTGTCAGAAGGGCAGCCAGATTTTGATCTGTACGACTCATTGCTGTCGGAAGAGGCGGTACTGGCCTTTGAATACGGCTACGCAACGACTACACCTAACGCACTGGTCATCTGGGAAGCACAGTTTGGTGACTTCGCTAACGGTGCGCAGGTTGTGATCGACCAGTTTATCACCTCAGGTGAGACCAAGTGGCAGCGCCTCTGTGGTCTGACGATGCTTCTGCCACACGGCTTTGAAGGTCAGGGCCCTGAGCACTCATCAGCACGTCTGGAGCGCTTCCTGCAGCTTTGTGCTGAGCACAACATTCAGGTGTGTGTACCAACGACGCCTGCACAGATCTTCCATCTGTTGCGTCGTCAGGTTGCACGTCCACTACGCAAACCGCTGGTGGTTATGTCACCTAAATCTCTGCTACGTCACAAACAGGCGACCTCTTCACTCGAAGAGATGGCTGAAGGTGGCTTCAAGCCAGTCATTGGCGAAGCAGATGCTCTCGATAATAAGAAAGTGAAACGTGTGGTTCTCTGCTCCGGTAAGGTCTACTACGATCTCTACAACCGTCGCGAAGAACTTGAGAAGACCGATACAGCGATTCTGCGTATTGAGCAGCTCTACCCATTCCCAGAGAAGATTCTGTCGGACGAGCTGGCACAGTACGAAAATCTCGAAACGGTCGTTTGGTGTCAGGAAGAGCCTATGAACCAGGGCGCTTGGTACTGTTCGCAGCACCACATGCGTGCATCGCTGCGTGCCGCGCATCCTGATCTGCATCTTGAGGGTGTGGGTCGTCCGCACGCCGCTGCACCGGCAGTAGGTTACATGTCGGTTCACGCTGAACAGCAAGACAAACTGGTAAACGACGCTCTGGGCACAAACTAAGCCTGAGCTAACTCGAAACGAGTACACGACTTTTAGAAAGGGTAGAACATGTCAATCGAAATCAAAGCGCCAACTTTTCCAGAATCTGTAGCAGACGGCACCGTCGCTACCTGGCACAAGCAGCCTGGTGAGGCTGTATCGGCGGACGAACTGATTGTTGATATTGAAACGGACAAAGTAGTGCTGGAGGTTGTTGCTCCAGCGGACGGCGTTATCAAAGAGATCGTTAAGGGCGAAGGCGAGACTGTCCTGAGTGACGAAGTGATCGCGCACTTTGAAGCGGGCGCAGCAGGCGCTGCAGCTCCAGCGGCCGCTGCGGCTCCAGCAGCGGCTCCAGCGGGCGATGCGGATAAAGTGGGTCCAGCAGCACGTAAGCTGATCGACGAGAACGGTTTGGACGCTTCACAGATCCCGGGTACTGGCAAGAACGGCGGTATCACTAAAGAAGACGTTGTTAACTACATGGCGAACAAGGCTGCTACACCAGCGCCTGCTCCAGCGGCAGCGCCGGCTGCGCCTGCAGCCGCGGCTCCTGCCGTCAGCGTTGACACTGGCGCGCGTGTAGAGAAACGCGTACCGATGACACGCTTGCGTGCCACTATCGCTAAGCGCTTAGTAGAAGCGCAGCAGAACGCTGCAATGCTCACAACGTACAACGAAGTGAACATGAAACCCGTTATGGATCTGCGCAAACAGTACAAAGATCTGTTTGAGAAGACTCACAATGGTACACGCCTGGGCTTCATGAGCTTCTTCGTTAAAGCGGCTACTGAGGCACTCAAGCGCTTCCCAGCTGTGAACGCATCTATCGATGGTAACGATATGGTTTACCACGGTTACCAGGATATCGGTGTGGCGGTATCGACTGAGCGTGGTCTGATGGTTCCCGTTCTGCGTGATACTGACCAGATGGGTCTGGCTGAGGTTGAAGCGACTATCGCTGACTTCGGTAAGCGCGGTCGCGAAGGTAAACTCGGTATGGAAGATATGCAGGGCGGTACTTTCACCATCACTAACGGGGGTGTATTCGGTTCACTGATGTCTACTCCAATCCTGAACCCTCCACAGACGGCAATTCTGGGTATGCACAAAATCCAAGAGCGTCCTATGGCGGTGAATGGTCAGGTTGTGATTTTGCCAATGATGTACCTGGCACTGTCATACGATCATCGTATGATCGATGGCAAAGAGGCAGTACAGTTCCTTGTGACTATCAAGGACCTGCTGGAAGATCCAGCACGTATGCTGCTTGATATCTAAGGCCTCGATAAAGAATTTAAGAGACAGGAAAAGTTAATGTCTGACAAGTTTGACGTAATTGTAATTGGTGCCGGCCCTGGTGGTTATGTGGCAGCTATCCGTGCAGCACAGCTGGGTCTGAAGACTGCCTGTGTTGAGAAGTGGGTTGATGACAAAGGTACAGCGGTACTCGGTGGTACCTGTCTGAACGTCGGTTGTATCCCATCTAAAGCGCTGCTGGAAACTACTCACAAGCTGCATGAAGCCCAGCACGGCTTCGCGGCTCAGGGTATCGTTGCCGAAAACGTTCGCATCGACACCAAAGCGATGGTTGAGCGTAAGAACGGCATCGTTAAGAACCTGACTGGCGGTATCGCGGGTCTGTTTAAAGCGAATGGCGTTACCCTGCTGCAGGGTATGGGTAAGCTGCTCGGTGGCAAGGTTGTTGAAGTAACAGCAGCTGATGGTAGCAAGAGCACGCACGCAGCTGAGAACGTAATTCTGGCTTCAGGCTCTGTGCCTGTAGAGATCCCACCAGCGCCGTTGACTGAAGGTCTAATCCTCGACAACGCTGGTGCACTCGACATCGATGAGACGCCAGAACACCTGGGCATCATCGGGGCTGGTGTTATCGGTCTTGAGATGGGCTCCATCTGGGCGCGTTGTGGCTCTAAAGTGACTGTACTTGAAGCGATGGATGACTTCCTGGCACTGGCCGACATTGATGTTGCTAAAGAAGCTAAGAAACTGCTGACCAAGCAAGGTTTGGATATCAAGCTGGGTGCGCGTTGTACCGGTACTGAGATCCTCGACGGTAAGCAGGTCAAAGTTAAGTACACCGACTCTGAAGGCGACAAAGAGCTGGTAGTCGACAAGCTGATCGTAGCGGTAGGCCGCAAACCTCAGACTCAGGGCCTCTTGGGCACTGATTCCGGCGTCAAGCTGGACGAACGAGGCTTCATCTTTGTTGACGAAAACTGCCGTACTGAAGTCCCAGGCGTTTACGCTATCGGTGACTCAGTGCGCGGCCCAATGCTGGCGCACAAAGCGTCAGAAGAGGGCATCATGGTTGCAGACATCATTGCGGGTCACAAAGCTGCAATGAACTACGACTGCATCCCTAACGTGATTTACACCTTCCCTGAGATGGCTTGGGTCGGCAAGACCGAGCAGGACCTCAAAGCGGAAGGCGTTAAGTATAAGAGTGGCAAGTTCCCGTTCGCGGCCTCTGGTCGTGCCATGGCGGCGAACGCAACTGAAGGGTTCGTTAAGATCCTGGCTGATGAAGTCACCGATCGTATTCTGGGTGTGCACATTGTGGGTGGCATCGCATCTGAGCTGATCGCTCAGGGTGTTATCGCAATGGAGTTCGCATCCAGTGCGGAAGATCTACAGCTGACTGTCTTCGCTCACCCGACTGTATCGGAAGCGATTCACGAAGCTGCACTGGCAGTGGATAACCACGCTATTCACATCGCCAACCGCAAAAAACGCTAAGCGCCGTTAACTGCTCACCCTCTGGCCACAAGCCAGAGGGCGATTCAGTTCGGCCTTTCGACGGGTATTCCCGTACGACTAACGAGATTGAGAAACGGATCAAAGTATGAATCTTCATGAGTACCAGGGTAAACAGCTGTTTGCCGAGTATGGTCTGCCAGTGTCTAAAGGCATTGCAGTGGACACTCCAGAAGCAGCCGCTGAAGCAGCCAAGCAGATTGGCGGCGACAAGTGGGTTGTAAAAGCACAGGTTCACGCCGGTGGCCGCGGTAAAGCGGGCGGTGTAAAACTGGTTGATAGCCCAGAAGAAGCAGCACAGTTTGCCAAAGATAAGCTCGGTACTAACCTGGTAACCTACCAGACTGACGCCAACGGTCAGCCTGTCTCTAAAATCCTGGTTGAAACTTGCACTGATATCGCTAACGAGCTGTACCTCGGTGCAGTCGTTGACCGCTCTTCACGCCGTATCGTTTTCATGGCGTCTACTGAAGGTGGTGTAGAGATCGAGAAAGTTGCACACGAAACTCCAGAAAAAATTCTGAAAGCGACAATCGATCCACTGACTGGCGCACAGCCATACCAGGGCCGTGAACTGGCGTTCAAACTGGGTCTGGAAGGTGATCAGATCAAGCAGTTCGTTAAGATCTTCATGGGTCTGGCGCAGATGTTCGAAGAGAAAGATCTGGCACTGCTCGAGATCAACCCTCTGGTGATCACTGACGCGGGCAACCTGCACTGTCTAGACGCTAAAGTCGTTATCGATGGCAACTCTGTTTACCGTCACAAAGATATCCAGGCGATGGAAGATCCATCACAGGAAGACGAGCGTGAAGCACGCGCGGCTGAGTGGGATCTTAACTACGTAGCCCTGACTGGCAACATCGGTTGCATGGTTAACGGTGCTGGCCTGGCGATGGGTACGATGGATATCGTCTCTCTGCACGGCGGTTTCCCAGCTAACTTCCTAGACGTTGGTGGCGGCGCGACTAAAGAGCGTGTGACTGAAGCGTTCAAGATCATCCTGGAAGACTCTAAAGTTAAAGCGGTTCTGGTTAACATCTTCGGCGGTATCGTACGTTGTGACCTGATCGCTGAAGGTATCATCGGCGCCGTAAAAGAAGTGGGCGTTGAAGTACCAGTCGTTGTTCGCCTTGAAGGTAACAACGCTGACCTCGGCTCTAAACTGCTGTCCGAGTCTGGACTCGACATCATCGCGGCTACCAGTCTGACTGATGCTGCACAGCAGGCAGTTAAAGCAGCAGGAGGCAACTAATCATGTCAGTACTAATTAACAAAGACACTAAAGTAATCTGTCAGGGTTTCACTGGCGGTCAGGGTACTTTCCACTCTGAACAGGCTATTGCTTACGGCACCAAAATGGTTGGTGGTGTAACGCCAGGCAAGGGTGGCACTACGCACCTGGGTCTGCCTGTATTCAACACCGTCGCTGAAGCTGTTGAAGCGACTGGCGCAACTGCATCTGTTATCTACGTTCCAGCGCCTTTCTGTAAGGATTCTATCCTGGAAGCGGCTAACGCAGGTATCGAGCTGATCGTGTGTATCACTGAGCACATTCCAGTAATGGACATGCTGCAGTGTAAAGTTAAGTGTGACGAGCTAGGCGTTCGCCTGATCGGCCCTAACTGTCCAGGTGTTATCACTCCTGGAGAGTGTAAGATCGGTATCATGCCAGGTCACATCCACCTGCCAGGTAAAGTCGGCATCGTTTCTCGTTCAGGTACTCTGACGTACGAAGCGGTTAAGCAGACGACTGATGCTGGTTTCGGCCAGTCTACCTGTGTTGGTATCGGTGGTGACCCAATCCCTGGTTCTAACTTCATCGACATTCTGGAGATGTTCCAGAACGACCCACAGACTGAAGCGATTGTTATGATCGGTGAGATCGGTGGTTCAGCTGAAGAAGAAGCGGCTGCATACATTAAGGCTAACGTCACTAAGCCTGTTGTCTCTTACATTGCAGGTGTTACAGCACCTCCAGGTAAGCGTATGGGCCACGCAGGTGCAATTATCTCTGGCGGTAAGGGTACAGCGGACGAGAAGTTTGCAGCACTTGAAGACGCTGGCGTTAAGACTGTTCGCTCACTGGCTGATATCGGTGTAGCACTGTCTGAAGTGACTGGCTGGGCAATGAAGTAATTCATTAACCTGCTGTGAGAAAAGGCGACCCTCTTTAAGAGCGTCGCCTTTTTTTATGCCCGCCATGATGCTCGTTTGGGGCTCTGGGTAAGAGGGATGTACACAAAGCGTATGTTCCCGACCCTATCTGGCTTAAACCTGACTGCCTCACGCCGTCTGGAACTACCTATCCAGACGCGCTGCGAGCCATCCGTGGGCGCTCGGTGATTTACATCCTTGTAAATCAACGGTCTGGATAGGTAGTCCCAGCCGGCCGGTGTCCCTGTGTATACAGCCGAATAAACACGGCGCTGAGGTTGCCTCCGAAGCAAAGTAGGTCAGCTCTTGAGCTGACATTAGTACCTCTAACTACCTCTTACACTGGCTGGTCAAATAACCCCGGCCTTTCGTCGACTCAAGAGTCGACCTACTCTGGCTGTATCAGCCAGCTGAGAGCCTCTTCAATATCGCCTTCGGTAAAGGCAGTGTGCTTACGATCGGTATATGCCTGCAGACGCTTGGGCTC
>Ga0209652_1001072_pt1 | contig 22519 bp, 20 predicted proteins | sample SaaInl74LU_5_DNA_FD_184641 | JGI IMG/M metagenome (GOLD analysis project Ga0209652, IMG submission 184641) | Marine microbial communities from expanding oxygen minimum zones in the Saanich Inlet - ESP_74LU_5_DNA (SPAdes) (version 2) | ecosystem: Environmental > Aquatic > Marine > Intertidal zone... | reverse complement strand
AAGCCCTTGAGCTTACATGCCACTGTGCGATGCCCTCAAGACCTCATCGAAGCGTAATCGATCCTAATTCACTGTTTAGCGCTACTCGACTGTGACTGACTTGGCTAAGTTGCGCGGCTTATCGACATCGGTACCCCTCGCCAGCGCCACATAGTAAGAGAGTAGTTGTAATGCCACGGTGTAAGCGATCGGACCCACCAATTCGCTGCAATGGGGCATTGGTAGCACCTGTATCCCGTTGCCATCATCAAAGCCGGCCGCCTCATCGGCAAAGACAAATAGCTGGCCGCCTCGCGCACGAACCTCTTCAAGGTTCGAACGTAACTTCTCTAGCAACTCATCATTAGGCGCCACGGCAACGACGGGCATATCGTCATCGACTAAGGCAAGCGGCCCGTGCTTCAGTTCACCCGCGGGATAGGCCTCAGCATGAATATAGGAAATTTCTTTCAGCTTCAACGCACCTTCCATCGCAATCGGATGATAAATGCCGCGGCCTAAAAATAACGCGTGATGTTTGGTGATGAAATTGACCGCCATTGCCTGAATACGACTTTCTAGCGCTAATACTTTAGTGACTGCCAAGGGTATTTCGCTAAGCGCGCTAATCATTTCTTTTTCATCAAAGCTTGCGGTGTCTTGGATGTGTGCCAAGTTAGCGGTCAACACCAACAGCGCTGCCAATTGTGTTGTAAAGGCTTTCGTAGAGGCAACGCCAATCTCAGCGCCTGCGCGCGTAAGGAAAACCAGGTCGCTGGCTCGTACAATAGCACTGTGATCAACGTTACAAATGGCAAGCCGACTGACAACATTTTCATTATCAGCAATCTTAAGAGCAGCCAGGGTGTCCGCGGTTTCCCCCGACTGGGAAAGGGTGACAATCAATGTTCCTGGCAGCGTGACCGATTTTCGATAGCGATACTCTGACGCCACTTCGACCTGACAGGGGATACCTACCCGCTCTTCGATCCAATGCCGTGCAACTAAGCCCGCATGGTAACTCGTCCCGCAGGCGAGAATTTGTACGGCCTTCACTGTCAAAAAAGTGGCTGCCGCATTGTCCCCAAAGATAGAAGCATCCAGCAAATCAATCGATAATGTATCGTTAAGTCTCGCGGGCTGCTCATGGGTTTCCTTAAGCATATAATGCTCATACTCACCCAGCTCTTCGCTCTCTTGTTCGGGCTGCAAGCGGGTTTTTCGTCGCTCCACTTCGACGCCGTCTCGGTTATAAATCGTATACGTGCCCGCTTCTAAGGTCGCAACGTCACCTTCTTCTAAATAAATGAAGGTGTCCGTCACGGGTCGCAATGCCAAGGTGTCGGATCCCGCGAAGGTTTCACCGATGCCCACACCTAAAACCAGTGGGCTACCTTCTCGAGCGACAACCACTTGATCGGGGCATTGAGCGTCAATAACTGCCAACGCATAGGCCCCTTCCAATTGTGTCTTTACCCATTGAACGGCTTCAAACAATGTGGCGCCACTGTCGACTTTACGCGCAATAAGGTGAACGATGACCTCGGTATCGGTCTGGGATAAGAACTCTTCGCCCTCCGCCTCAAGGGCTGTACGCAACACCTGATGATTTTCAATGATGCCATTGTGCACAAGCGCAATGCGGTTGGCCGACACGTGGGGATGGGCATTTATTGCGTTGGGTTGGCCGTGTGTCGCCCACCGTGTGTGTGCAATGCCGACGCATCCTTGCATCGGATTGAGACGTAACGCGTCCTCTAAAATGGCCACTTTGCCGCTGTATTTGTGGAGCTGCAGACCGCGATCATTATCAATCATCGCGATTCCCGCAGAATCATAGCCGCGATATTCGAGCCGACGTAAACCCTCGAGCAATATCTCCGACACCTCTCGCTTCGCGGTCGCGGCAACTATTCCACACATGGGCTACTGCTCCTCTTTTGTGGGTTTTTGCCAGCCACTAATATTACGCTGCTTAGCACGACCCACCGCTAGATCGTCGGCAAGTACATCTTTTGTGATCACTGATCCCGCGGCGACAAACCCCCCGTCTGCAATCGTTACGGGGGCGACAAGGGTACTGTTTGAACCGATGAACACCCCATCGCCTAAGTGCGTCGGGAACTTATTGGCACCGTCGTAGTTACAGGTAATAGTGCCCGCACCAATGTTGCTACCTTCACCCACCGTAGTATCACCGATATACGCCAAATGATTGGCCTTGCTGCCCGCACCCAACGTCGAATTCTTAGTCTCAACAAAATTACCAATGCGCACGGCAGAACCTAAGTCGGTTCCCGGTCGCAGGCGTGCATAGGGCCCGATAAAACAGTCGGTGCCAATGACGGCACGCTCAATATGGGAGAAGGGCTGAATGACCGTATTGGCGCCGATCGCCGCGTCACGAATCACACAGTTAGCGCCGATAGTTACGTTGTCACCGAGCGTGACATCACCCTCTAGCAGGACATTGATATCAATACTGACGCCTTCACCGCAGGTAAGCTCACCGCGAATATCGAGCCGTCGTCGATCAGACACCGCCACGCCGTCGAGCAGAAGTTTCTCAGCCAAACGCTGCTGCAGGATCCTCTCTAACTCCTCGAGCTGTAATCGATTGTTAACACCCAAAATCTCTGCTGGATCCTTGCTAACAACGACGTTTACCGTCATTCCATCCTCGCGAGCAATACCCAGCACATCGGGTAGGTAGTATTCAGCTTGCGCGTTTTGGTTATTAACCCTCGATAACAACGTTGTCAGTAACGACGCGGGAGCGGCTATCACGCCCGTATTCACCTCTTGAACCGCTCGCTGCTCTTCGCTGGCATCTTTCTCTTCAACAATTTCCACAAACCGCTGATGAGCATCTCGAATAACGCGACCGTAGCCTGTAGGGTCAGGAATGTGCGCTGCTAGCACGGAGGGCGCATCTGTTGTGCTTGCCAGTAAGTTTCGTAAAGTTTTCGCGCTCATCAGTGGCACGTCACCAAATAAAATCAACACGGTGCTAGCCGGGTCACACTGGGGTAACGCCTGTGCCACCGCATGACCTGTGCCCAATTGATTCTGCTGTTTGTGACATGTAACGTCATCACCCGAAACGGCAGCCGATACCTGCTCCGATCCATGTCCTACAACGACATGGATTTTCGTGGGCGATAAGTTACGCGCGGTGGCCACGACATGTTCGAGCAGAGGCTTTCCTGCGAGTTTGTGCAGGACTTTGGGGATCGCGGAACGCATTCGGGTGCCTTTCCCGGCTGCAAGAATGATTACTTCCAACATGGTTTCACCCAATTTATCGAATATGCAGCCTGCCACACAAACGAAGATTTACAAGACTCGTGTTATTTTGTCGCGAGATTTTTAGACGTTTGTAACAAAAAACCGCCCAAAAGGCGGCTTTTTTCGTGCTGATAGGGCCTTAACCGCGACCAGCTCGATTCTTCAGTTTACGCAGCGCCGCCAATTGGCCGGCGGCCTCGGCAAGCTGCGCCGACGCACGACCATAGTCAAAGTCTCCCGACTGGTTGGTCATAGCATGTTCTGCGTCTCGACGAGCCTCTTCAGCAGCAGCCTCATCAACATCGTGCGCACGAATGGCAGTATCAGCCAAAATAGTCACGATGCCAGGCTGAACCTCAAGAAAACCGCCAGACACGTAGTAAATATTTTCTTCGCCAGATTGCGTTACCACGCGAACAGGCCCGGGCACTAATGAGGTAAGTAGCGGGGCGTGACCATAATTCACGCCTAGTTCACCCTCACCACCTGTTGCCACAAGCAGCTCTACTAAGCCGGAAAAAATTTCCTCTTCTGCGCTCACAATATCGCAGTGAATTGTCATTGCCATAATGCTGGCCTCGTTAACCGACTACTACAGATTCTTGGCTTTTTCGACAGCTTCATCGATGCTGCCAACCATGTAGAAAGCTTGTTCAGGCAGGTCATCATACTCACCCGCCAGAATACCCTTAAAGCCTGCAATCGTATCTTTGAGTGACACATACTTACCGGGCGATCCGGTAAATACTTCAGCTACGTGGAACGGTTGCGACAGGAATCGCTCGATCTTACGCGCTCGGGATACGGTTTGCTTGTCATCTTCAGACAGCTCATCCATACCAAGAATCGCAATAATGTCCTTAAGCTCTTTATAACGCTGCAATACGGTTTGTACACCACGCGCTACATCGTAATGCTCGCTACCAATGATCAAAGGATCGAGCTGGCGTGACGTAGAGTCAAGCGGGTCAACCGCTGGATAAATACCCTTCGCTGCAATATCTCGACTCAATACAACTGTCGAGTCTAAGTGCGCAAAGGTCGTCGCAGGAGACGGGTCAGTCAAGTCATCCGCCGGTACATATACCGCCTGAATTGAAGTAATTGAGCCTGTCTTAGTTGAAGTAATGCGCTCCTGGAGTACGCCCATCTCTTCCGCAAGTGTGGGCTGATAACCTACCGCTGAAGGCATACGACCCAGTAGTGCTGATACTTCCGTTCCCGCAAGGGTGTAACGGTAAATGTTATCAACGAACAAGAGAACATCACGACCTTCGTCACGGAATTTCTCAGCCATCGTCAAACCAGTCAACGCAACGCGCAAGCGGTTTCCGGGCGGCTCATTCATCTGGCCGTAAACCATCGCAACTTTAGAGTTTGAGAAATTCTCAACATCAACGACCTTTGACTCCTGCATTTCGTAGTAGAAGTCATTACCTTCACGAGTCCGCTCACCAACACCGGCGAAAACTGACAGACCGCTGTGCTCAGTCGCAATATTGTTGATCAACTCCATCATGTTGACGGTTTTACCAACGCCCGCACCACCAAAGAGGCCAACCTTACCGCCTTTGGCGAAAGGACAGACCAGGTCGATAACCTTAATACCGGTTTCTAACAGGTCGTCAGAGGCTGATAGCTCTTCATAGCTTGGTGCCTTGCGGTGAATGGCGGCACGCTCTTTCTCACCAATTGGCCCGCACTCGTCGATCGGATTGCCGAGCACGTCCATGATGCGACCAAGTGTCTCAATACCGACGGGAACCGAAATAGGTGCGCCGGTGTTTTCAACCGCCAAACCGCGGCTTACACCTTCAGAAGAGCCCATGGCAATTGCACGAACAACGCCATCGCCCAACTGCTGCTGAACCTCTAGGGTTAAGCCTTTCTCAGGCACCATCAGTGCATCGTATACTTTAGGTACACTGTCACGTGGAAACTCCACGTCAATTACTGCACCAATAATTTGTACGATTCGTCCGCTGCTCATGTTCGGATCCTCTATATAGCAAAATTCAGTTCTAGCTGCCCAAGAAGTAAGCCTCAGGCAGAGATGTTTAATAGTTTGCGACCTAGCTTACAGCCGCTGCACCACTAACGATCTCAGACAACTCCTGAGTAATCGCGGCCTGGCGCGCTTTGTTATAAATCAACTGTAAATCATCGATAAGGTCGCCGGCGTTATCAGTGGCATTCTTCATAGCCAACATTCGTGCCGCTTGTTCACAGGCGCCATTTTCAACAACCGATTGGTACACCTGTGACTCAATGTAGCGCGTCAACAGGCCTTCTAATAACTCTCTCGCATCGGGCTCGTAAATGTAATCCCAGTGGTGTTGCATCTCGTCGGAAGCCTCTGCTTGTAGCGGAAGCAACTGTTCTACCGTCGGAGATTGAGTCATGGTATTCACAAACTCGTTGCTGACGAGAAACAGCCGATCAATCTTGCCGCCCTCGTAAGCGTCGAGCATAGCCTTAACGCCACCAATTAGATCGGCCACGGCGGGCGCTTCCCCTAGATCACGAATAGCCGCGACCACATTACCGCCATAACTATTGAAAAACGCTATGGCTTTAGCACCAACAAGGCTGAGGTCAATCTCCACACCCTGCTCGTTCCACTCCTTCATTGACTTGATAGCTGCCTTAAACAAGTTAACGTTCAAGCCTCCACACAAGCCTCGATCGGTGGACACAATGATGTAGCCGACGCGCTTTACTTCACGGGTTTGCATGTACATGTGCTGATATTCAGGTGCGGCATTTGCAATGTGGCCCACAACCGAACGCATGCGGCGGGCATAAGGTTTGCCCAGCTGCATACGGTCCTGCGCTTTTCGCATCTTGGACGCAGCCACCATTTCCATGGCGCTTGTGATCTTCTGCGTGCTTTGAATGCTCGAGATCTTCGTCCGTATTTCTTTTCCGGCTGCCATTTACTGGTCCTCGGGCTCTACCAAGTCTGTGTTGACTTGAACGTCTCAATCGCAGACTTAAATGTGTTCGCGATGTCGTCGTTATAATCGCCACTCTCAACGATTTGGCTCATGAGTTCACCGTGCTCCGCATGGACATAAGACAGCAGCGCGGCTTCAAAGTCGCCAATTTTAGCGACGTCGATATCCTTCAAGTGGCCCTCGTTAGCAGCGTAAAGCAGCAGGCCCATTTCGGCGATACTCTGTGGCGAGTACTGCTTCTGTTTCATCAGCTCGGTAACACGCTCACCGTGATCAAGCTGTGCTTTCGTGGCGTCATCCAAATCCGAGGCGAACTGTGAAAAGGCTGCCAATTCGCGGTATTGCGCGAGTGCGGTACGAATACCACCCGACAACTTCTTCATAATCTTGGTCTGTGCGGCGCCACCTACTCGAGATACCGAAATACCCGCATTCATCGCAGGACGTACGCCCGCGTTGAACATATCGGCTTCCAAGAAGATCTGTCCGTCCGTAATAGAAATGACGTTCGTCGGTACAAAAGCAGAGACGTCGCCGGCTTGCGTTTCAATCACTGGCAATGCCGTCAATGAACCTGTCTGACCTTTAACTTCGCCGTTAGTGAAGTCTTCGACATACTTCGCATTCACGCGAGCAGCGCGCTCGAGCAACCGTGAGTGCAAATAGAAAACGTCACCAGGATACGCTTCACGACCGGGCGGACGACGGAGCAACAATGAGATCTGTCGGTAAGCCCACGCCTGCTTGGTTAAATCATCATAAATGATCAATGCGTCTTGGCCACGATCCCGATAATACTCACCCATTGAACACCCGGCAAAAGGTGCCAGAAACTGCATAGCAGCGGGGTCAGACGCGGTTGCTGCAACCACAATCGTGTGGTCCATAGCGCCATGCTCTTCGAGCTTGCGAACAACCGCAGCGACGGAAGATGCTTTTTGACCAATGGCAACGTAAATACACTTAATGCCCGAGCCTTTTTGGTTAATGATCGCATCAACTGCAATAGCAGACTTACCAATTTGACGGTCACCAATGATGAGCTCTCGCTGACCACGGCCGATTGGCACCATGGCATCAACCGCTTTCAAGCCAATTTGTACAGGCTGATCAACCGATTGCCGAGCGATTACGCCAGGAGCGACCTTTTCAAGGGCGTCTGTCATCTTCGCGTTCACGGGGCCTTTGCCGTCGATAGGGTTACCTAGTGCGTCGACGACGCGACCGAGTAACTCGGGGCCCACAGGGACCTCTAGAATACGGCCGGTACAGCGACAACTTTGACCTTCCGCAAGCGTCTTGTAATCACCCAAAATAACGGCGCCGACGGAGTCACGCTCTAGGTTAAGCGCCATACCGTAAATGCCGCCTTCAAATTCAATCATCTCGCCGTACATAACTTCTGCAAGACCGTGAATACGAATAATGCCGTCGGTAACCGATACTACGGTTCCTTCGTTACGACCTTCGCTCGACACATCAAGCTGATCGATGCGCGACTTAATAATTTCGCTAATTTCTGATGGATTCAGCTGCTGCATGCTCTGTTCCTCAATCCTAAATGCTAGGAGTTCAATGCTTCGGCGAGCTTATTCAGCCTACCGCGCACTGAGCCATCGATCACTAGATCTCCGGCCCGAATTAAAACGCCACCTAGAAGGTTTTCATCAGTAGAAGTAGAGACCTTCACTTCGCGTTCGAGTTTTTTCCCTAATGCCTCAGCAAGCTTAGTAGTCATGGCATCACTCAAGTCAAATGCAGAGACAACTTCCACCTCTACAGACTTCTCTTGATTGGCCTTGAATAGCTCAAACTGAGACGAAATTTCTGGCAGTAAAGCCAGACGCTTGTTAGCAGCGAGAATCGAAATAAAATTCTTCACCTCGACTCCCAACACGTCGCCGCAAACATCGACCAATGTTTGTGCTCGCTGTTCATTAGTCAGCGACGGGTTAGTTAACACTGCTGCCATCGCGACGTCAGCTGTCACTGCGGCGGCGGTGAGCAGCTGCTCGGACCACTGCGGCAACGCACCGTGCTCGCGGGCATAGGCAAACGCTGCTTTCGCATAGGGCCGTGCTAATGTACTTAATTCAGCCATAGCTCCCTCGCGTTACAGCTCTGATGCCAGCTTCTCTACCAAATCAGCATGAGCTGATTGGTCGATCGCCGCACCCAGAACTTTCTCCGCACCGGCCAGAGATAACGCGGCAACTTGCCCACGTAACTGCTCACGCGCTCGATTGCTTTCTTGAGCAATTTCCGCATGAGCTGCCGCTTTGACACGGTCAGCTTCAACGATAGCCGCGTTCTTAGCTTCTTCAACCAACTGATTACCGCGCTTGTTGGCCGCATCAACAATGCTCGACGCCTCTTCCTTGGCTTCTTTAAGACGTTCTACCGCCTTCTGTTGGGCCAATTCAAGGTCGTGACTCGCACGATCGGCTGCTGCCAGTCCATCGGCAATCTTTTGCTCGCGCTCTGCCATAGCCGCAATAATGGGCGGCCAAACATACTTCATGCAGAACACAACGAAACAGATAAACGCAATCATCTGCCCGATAAGCGTAAGATTTATATTCACGCTCTTCTCCTCACAGGTTGTTGGAATCGCTCACGAGCAGCGACTCCGTTCACGTTTGTCTCTATTAACCTGCAACAACGAAGATCAGGTACATAGCAATACCAACACCAATAATTGGAATCGCATCAACAAGACCTGCGCCCAGGAAGAAAGTAACCTGTAGCTTAGGTGCCAATTCTGGCTGGCGTGCTGAACCTTCAATGAGCTTACCGCCCAAAAGGCCAACACCAATAGCGGCACCTAGACCACCAAGACCCATCATGAGGGCAGCAGCGACGTAGATTAATTCAGGCATGTTTTTCTCCTAGTATGTGTAAATGTTTAAGTAAATCAGTGATCTTCGTGAGCCATGCTTAGATAAACAATGGTCAAGACCATAAAAATGAACGCTTGTAGCGTGATGACCAAAATATGGAAAATGGCCCAACCGATTTGCAGTAAGCCTGCAGGTAACATCCATGCAATTCCTGCACTAAACAGCGCTGCAATCAAAATAAAGATCATCTCGCCTGCGTACATATTGCCGAACAGACGCAAACCCAGCGAAAAGGGTTTGGCTAGCAACCCAACCACTTCCATGAAAAGGTTCACCGGAATAAATAAAACATGGTTAAACGGGTTCATTGTTAATTCTTTAACAAAGCCGAAGCCCTTAACTTTAATTGAGTAATACAACATGAGAATAAAGATCCCCAAAGCCATACCCATCGTGATGTTTGGGTCGGTTGAAGGCACGATCTTTTGGTAGGGCACACCTAACAGTTCGAGGGAGTGGGGGATGAGGTCAACAGGAATAATATCCATGAGGTTCATCAAAAACACCCAAACAAAAATGGTAAGCGCTAGGGGCGCTATGAGTTTGTTGCGTCCATGGAAGGTGTCCTTAACAGTACCGTCAACGAACTCTACAACCATTTCTGCCAAGCTAACCATACCACTGGGAACGCCCGTCTCTGCCTTCTTAGCAACAGACCGGAAAAACCAACAAAAAATCAAACCAAGCCCTACAGACCAAAGCATGGAGTCGACGTGGATAGCATTAAACCCCATGGCCGCCGCTTCGGCGCCACCGTGAGCCATAGTCCACTGACCGCCTTCACCAATAATCTCACCGTTACCGCGATCAAAACCTGCTGGCAACTTACCATAGGTTAAGTTGGTAAGGTGATGGACAATATAGTCCGATATTGTTTGCTCGCTTCCGCTTGCTGCCATGTGTCCAATATCCTAATTCAATCAATCTACAGAGCGCTGTTGCAATCCAATCATACACAGTGCCGCCGCTACTATAGCGGTCGCTGTTCCAACCAAAGTCGCAACTGGATTCGCTGTGGGTACTATTACAAACCAAACGGCAAAGCCGGCACCGCTAATCGCTAATTTTCCCAGCGCTAACATACCCGCCTGAGAACCGGCTGTTGGTCCTGTGCTGCGAACAACGAACCAGAGCTGTGGTAGCAAGGCGATCAAGCCACCAACAATAAAATCGATACCTGGTCGCACATCGCTGACCAACGCAATCAAGATGGCTATACCCACAACGGTTGCCAACGCAGCAGCCTGAGTCACTAATATGTCGCGACGGACACTAGCCCATGGGCTGTGAGGGCTACTTTGTTCCCGCATAACTGCCACCGAGCCGGATACCCACAAACTTAGCGGGCGCGAGTGTAGGCGAAATACTATTCAACTTCAACTGACTTACGCTAACGAATACGTCTCAATATGCCGTCTAGTTCATCAAGACTGCTGTAATTGATAACTAATTTACCGCGGCCCGCCTTCGCATGGTTGATTGACACCGCCGCACCTAACTTTCCAGAAAGGTCTCGTTCTAGTTTGGTAATATTTGGGTCTGTGCTGGTGGACGCTACTGCGCCTGCACTTGGACCCGCTAACGTCGATTTGACGAGTGCCTCTGTCTGCCGAACCGATAGTTTTCCGCTGACGACTTGCCGAGCAGCTTTCAACTGGCTGGGTCCTTCTAGTGCCAACAACACCTTTGCATGCCCAGTATCAAGCTGAGATGTCTCAATTAAATGCCGAACATCGGGCTCTAATGATAACAAACGCAATAGATTAGCAATGACAGAACGCGATTTTCCCACTCGCTCTGCGACTTGCTGTTGGCTCAGCTCAAACTCTACTTGTAAGCGCTTTAGCGCTACCGCCTCTTCAATGGCATTTAGGTTTTCCCGTTGAATATTTTCGATAAGTGCCATTGCGATGGCAGACTCATCAGATACTTCCCTTACGATAGCGGGGATTCTATCGATGCCCGCCAGTTGACTGGCGCGCCAGCGTCTTTCGCCGGCAATTATTTCCCATTTGTCAGTAGAGATAGCCCGAACGACAATAGGTTGCATAACACCATCGGTACGAATACTGCTCGCCAACTCAGCCAAGGCCGCTTTCTCGAACTCACGTCGCGGCTGGTATTTTCCACGTTGGAGGTGTTCAAGAGGGATAAAGACCAAGCCTTCTTTCAAAGCTTGCGGCGTCGATGCCGTTTCCACGGCTGGCGTCGTGTTTGTTACCGGCAATTCTGCTTTGGAGATACCGATAAGTAGATCGAGATCTTTAGCCAGTCTTTTTTTACGTGTGGACACTCTGACTCCTTTTACGCCTAATCAGTAGATCAGCGGGCTGTCTGACGCTTAACAAATTCCCCGGCCAATGCTGCGTAAGCTCGCGCTCCTGTTGAATAACGGTCGTAGAAAAGTGCTGGTTGGCCATGGCTTGGCGCCTCAGCTAGACGGATATTCCGAGGTATAACGGTACGATACACCAGATCGCCAAAATGTTTATGTAATTGCGCAGATACTTCGCCGGTAAGTGAGTTACGCGGGTCATACATTGTGCGCAAAATTCCCTCTACCGCCAATTTGGTATTAATAGTTTCAGCCACACGTCGAACAGTATTCAACAGCGCAGATAACCCCTCTAACGCAAAATACTCACATTGCATTGTGATTAATACAGAGTCTGCGGCGACCAGCGCGTTAACTGTGAGCATGCTCAATGAAGGTGGGCAATCGATAATAACAAAATCGTACTGGAAACCCGTCGCCAAAGCATTCTGCAGCTGCTTTTCTCGATCGGGCATCTCTAATAACTGTACTTCAGCTGCGGTTAAGTCTCGATTCGCGGGCACAATGTGATAGCCATTCTCAGCGGCTGGAACAGCCACCTTATTAAGCGGTGCGCGCTCAACCAGAAGCTCGTAACTACTGAATTCAACAGAGTGTTTATCGACGCCCGATGCCATGGTCGCATTGCCCTGAGGATCAAGATCAACTAACAATATTGATCGCCCCATTGCGGCGAGACTGGCCGCCAAATTTACGCTTGTTGTCGTTTTCCCCACACCACCCTTTTGATTAGCGACAGCGATTGTTTTCATGGCGAGTCCTTTATTAATTTCACTTCTACAACCGATCGCGATTCGTTGAGCCCGGGTATAGCGAGCTCATGTATTGCGGTCACCGAGAAGCGATCATGCGTCGCTTTCTTCATATCAGTAATCTCACTGCCAACCGTCGCTGCTTTCATAGCAAAAAAACTACCACCAGGAGAAAGTAAGTGCTCACAAACTTGTACCATATCTGCCAGTGAAGCAAACGCGCGTGAAACTACTGCATCGTAAAGTTCTGTCGGTTGGTATTGCTCGACACGAGACTCAACGATCGTGAGATTACTTAAACCTAGCTGCATTTTTGCTTGGAATAAAAATCGCGTTTTTTTGCCATTACTGTCTAACAATGCAATCGGTGTGTCGGGGCGCATAATGGCTAACGGAATACCCGGCAGCCCCGCACCGGTACCCACATCAATACCACGATGCGCTCTCAACAACGGTAAGACAGCCAAGCTATCTAGAAGATGCCGAATTATCCAGTTGTCACGTCCCCGAATGGCTGTGAGATTGTACGCTTTGTTCCAGCGATCCATTAGATCAAGGTAAGCCAACAATCGATCAATTTGAGCGGTGGTGTAGGGAATAGACATGGTTTGCATTCCCAGCTCAAGAATCGTTCGCTCCTGATCAACCATTAGCAACGCGACGAGTTCGCTCGCGCTTTTTTAAGTGCACTAACAAAAGAGACAGAGCAGCAGGAGTGACACCTGAAATACGGCCTGCTCGCGCGATGGTTGCGGGTCGAGCTGCTTCTAGTTTTTGACGTATCTCATTGGACAATCCATCGACGGCAGCATAATTAACATCTATCGGAATAGCTGTTGCTTCTTGACGATGCAAACGATCAACTTCATCTTGCTGTCGCTCAATATAACCTGCGTATTTTATTTGTGTGCTCACCTGCTCAGCAACATGCGAGTCGTCCACATCAGTATCACCAGCCAGTTTCGCAACATCAGAGTAGTTGAGCTCTGGTCGTCTTAGCAAATCCGCTAAGGAATACTCACGTGTTAATGGCTTAGTTAATTTCAGGGCCAACCCTTGTGCCGACTCACTTTGAGGCTGTAAATACGTTCGTTCAAGACGTTCAACTTCGCGATCAATAGCATCACGTCGCTGCTCAAACTGCGCCCAGCGTTGATCAGATATTAATCCCATATCTCGCGCTTTAGCCGTTAAACGAAGATCGGCGTTATCTTCGCGGAGCAGTAATCGATATTCAGCGCGCGATGTAAACATTCGGTAGGGCTCTTGAGTACCCAGAGTCACTAAATCGTCAACTAAGACACCAATATAAGCTTCGTCTCGGCGAGGCTCCCAGGCAGCTTCGTCGCGGCTTAATCGAGCAGCATTTAGGCCCGCAAGAAGACCTTGGGCCCCAGCCTCTTCATATCCCGTTGTGCCATTAATCTGTCCCGCAAAGAACAAACCATTGATCGAACGGGTTTCTAACGAATGCTTTAAATCTCTTGGGTCAAAATAATCGTACTCAATAGCATAACCGGGACGCGTAATATGCGCCTTTTCAAGTCCGACGATTGAGTGAACCAACGATAACTGCACATCAAACGGTAAGCTTGTTGATATCCCGTTAGGATAAAGCTCTGTCGTTGTTAGGCCCTCAGGCTCAATAAATATTTGGTGAGATAATTTATCAGAAAAACGATGAATCTTGTCTTCAATGCTCGGGCAATAACGGGGCCCAGTGCCTTCTATAACACCGCTGAATAAAGGCGAACGATCTAGACCATCTCTAATAATATCGTGCGTTTGCTCATTGGTATGAGTAATCCAGCAACAACGTTGCTCGGGATGTGTTGTGGGAGAGCCATGCAGTGACATCACTGGACGGGGCTCATCGCCCCATTGTTCAGCCATAACTGAAAAATCAACAGAACGAGCATCAATGCGGGGTGGAGTGCCTGTTTTTAAGCGATCGGTGCGAGGACAAATTTCTCGTAATCGATCGGCCAAACCGATGGCTGCAGGATCACCTGCTCGTCCACCTTCAGTATTCTCCAACCCAACATGAATTTTACCCCGCAAGAAAGTGCCCGCGGTAAGTACAACTGTCGTTGATCTAAAGTTTAACCCTGTTTTAGTGCGTGCCCCGGTAACGCGCTCACCTTCAATCAGGACGTCTTCAACAGAGTCTTGGAAAATATCTAAACCTGGCTGGTTTAACAGTATTTGCCTGATTGCATTGCGGTAAAGCACTCTATCAGCTTGAGCGCGTGTTGCTCTTACTGCAGGCCCTTTGCGTGCGTTAAGCACACGAAACTGAATGCCTGCCTGATCGGTAGCTTGCGCCATAGCGCCGCCCATTGCATCAATTTCACGCACTAAGTGGCTCTTACCAATACCACCTATTGCGGGGTTACACGACATCTGTCCGAGCGTATCTATCGAGTGTGTGAGTAATAACGTGCGCGCACCCGAGCGCGCTGAGGCCAGTGCTGCCTCAGTCCCAGCATGACCGCCACCAATAACGATGACGTCGTAATGACAAGGGTATTCACTCATATTTCTGTTACCCAAAAACTATGGGTCAAATTCGGTCGGCTAGTATAAGTCTAAGCGCTGCAGTGGCAAACAGTACTTTGACAGGCGAAAGGGGGTGTTTCAGATCTGCTTACGTATCTTTATTGGTTATTTAATTCAGTTATTAAATATAAATTTATATTTCTTTAAGTAAGTTAGATATATAGATGTAGTTATTGTTAGAGGCCATAAATAAAGTGGATAACCGTTTTAACGGTAGCCATTGCATCAGTTTTGCTCTGTAGAAGTGTCCTGATAACTAATAAACAGTCGCTGTATTGCGCAGTGATGATTTGTGGTTAAGTCGATTATTGTCCTTTGTGATATCTATCCACAGAAAACCCCACACGCTTTTACGCTGTGTTGTGCACAGCGTTTATTCTATTGTTGAGTAGTTAACGCTTTGCAACGTAAACAAGAAAGCAAGTCGCTGAAAACGTCTGTGTAAGTTGTTAATTAGGGGGATAACCCGCATCAATTCATTGTATGAGCTGTGAATAAGGTCTGTATTGGCGCGCAGAGGCCGAGCGTTACTTTCCTATACAAAATGAACTAAAGATTTCTCCTAGAAGATCATCATTAGACATTTTTCCAGTAATTGCGCCAAGATAGTTGTGGGCGAGGCGCAAATCTTCCGCGAGTAGCTCGCCAGCCCCAGACGATAGAAACTGATCTTGAGCGGTTTCTAATAGTTCGATGGCTTGATTAAGTGCTTTGATATGACGTTCGCGGGCGCTGAAAAGGGTTTCTCCAGGTGACTTCAATCCTAACGCGTCGATTAATACGGCTTTTAAGGTATCTACACCTTCGCCGGTTTGTACGGAAATAGCTACGACGGGAGAGTCGATATGATCAGAGTGCTCCCCTTTATTGATTACGCCAGGTGTTCGCCCACTGAGGTCTATTTTTGTTAAGACTTTAATGCAGTGACCCGTTAAGTCGAGCGTGTCAGTACTAACGATGTCTGTATCATCGATAAGATGAAGCGTTATGTCGGCCTGTGTAATGGCTTGTCTTGCACGTCTGACTCCCTCTTTCTCTATAACATCATCGGTTTCACGCAGACCTGCGGTATCAGTTAGGTAAATTGGTACACCGTCAATATTGATGTGTTCCTTAACAACGTCGCGCGTGGTGCCGGGTTGATCTGTCACGATAGCGATGGCGTCACCCGCGAGGTAGTTCATAAGGCTGCTTTTGCCCGCATTGGGTTTTCCGGCGAGAACAACAGTAGCGCCAGTGCGGTAAATCGCACCTTGCGCAGCGGCACTACACAGGGCGTGGGCATCTTCAAGCAACGTTGCTAACTGGTGAGCTACCTTACCTTCTGAAAGAAAATCTATTTCCTCTTCCGGAAAGTCAATGGCCGCCTCAACGTACATTCGCAGTGCAACCATTTGTCGAGCTATACCGTTTATATGTTCTGAAAATTTACCTTGTAAAGATGCTTGCGCTTGTCGAGCTGCGCTCTCTGTTTGTGCGTTAATAAGGTCAGCGATGGCTTCGGCTTGAACGAGATCTAGTTTCTCATTCAAAAACGCGCGTTCTGAGAACTCGCCAGCCCGTGCTTCTCGAGCACCAAGTTCTAAACACCGCCTCAAAATCATGCTCAGTATTAATTGCCCCCCATGACCGTGTAGTTCCACCACATCTTCACCGGTAAACGAGTGAGGGTTGGGAAAGTAGAGGATTAGGCCACTATCTATCGCGGCACCATCTTTGGCATAGAACTGTGTATAGGCGGCGTATCGAGGAGTAAGGACGGGTAAGTTACTAACGGTTTGGCCGATTGATAGCGCGTTAACACCTGACAGGCGAATAATACCCACACCGCCACTCCCAGACGGAGTGGCGATTGCTGCGATCGTGTCGGTATCCAAGCTTGTGGTTACGTCGCTCATAGACTCAGGTAGTTGTTCTTTAGTGCTTGAGCCCTTCTCTATCGATGGCGCGGGTAATAATAAATTGTTGAGTCATCGATAGCAGGTTGTTAACGACCCAATACAACACAAGACCCGCAGGGAACCAGAGGAAGAAAAAGGTGAAGATAACGGGAAGCCACTGCATAATTTTTGCTTGCATAGGATCGGGTGGCGGTGGATTCAGTTTTTGCATAAAGAACATTGATGCACCCATCATCAATGGCAACACGAAATAAGGATCCATTACTGATAGATCGTTAATCCACAGAGCAAAGGGTGCTTGCCTTAATTCAACCGACTCCATTAGCACCCAGTAAAGGGCAATAAACACGGGCATTTGAATCAAAATGGGTAGGCAGCCTCCCATTGGGTTAATCTTTTCTTTTTTGTACAGCTCCATCATTGCTTGGGACTGTTTTTGCTTATCGTCGGCGTATTCCTCTCGGATGCTTTGCATTTTCGGCTGTACTTTGCGCATTTTAGCCATCGATCGATAGCTAGCAGCGGAGAGCTTAAAGAACGCCCCTTTAACAAAGACGGTCAACAATATAATCGCAACACCCCAGTTCCCAACAAAGGATTGAATTTTTGTTAGTAGCCAGAATAAAGGCTGTGCAATCCACCAAAGCCAACCATAGTCGACGGTCAGCTCAAGGTGTGGAGATATCTCTGCAAGCGTGTATTGGTCTTTTGGACCAACATAAAGATTCATTGAATAACTACCCGTTTGGCCTGGATCAACGATAACGGGTGAGCTAGTAAAGCCGGCAATGTTAAACCCAGCTTGTGTTTGCCGCGTTGAATAGGCGTGGCTTTGATTTGCGTCGGGTATCCAAGCACTTAAAAAATAGTGTTGCATCATGGCGATCCAACCGCCTTGATAGGTGTTTTTCCATGGCTCGTCTGCGATATCAGCGAAGCTGAACTTTTTAAACCGATCATCCGTGGTTGTTGTTGCAGCACCTAAAAATGGCTGCATACCAAAGCCGCTTGTGTCCGCTGCGGGTGGCAGTGTGCTGTCACGCTTTAATTGTGCAAAGGGGACCGCGTCCCAGCGTGCGTTGCCGTTGTTTGTGATCTCGTAACTAATGTCTACAAGGTAGCTATTGGCAGCAAAAGTAAAGGTTTTAGTGACTTCAACGGCCTTTTGGGTATCGATAGTGGTTAGTGTCACTGAAAGAGGCTGATTACCTACCTGCAGATATTCCGTTTGATCGCTGCGATAAATTGCGCGCTCCGGAGTATCGATGCCGTCACGGCCGACGAAACCGCTTTGGGCGACGTAGGTTCTTGTGTTGTTTTTTTCGAGAATAACAAATGGAACGTCTGGATTGTCGATATTGTCTGGAAAACGTGGCAGGCCCGCTTCAACAATATCACCGCCCACTAAGTCTATAACCAATTGTAGTGTGTTAGTGGTCACTGTTATGAGTGATGAAGCATTGTCTTGCAGCGGCACAGGTTCATTACTTTGAATGATCCCTGTGACGTCGGGCAACTCGTCAGTATCAGCTAGTGCTTGTTGTTCGAGCGCTACCGTATCTAAAGGAATGGAGTTATCGCTTTGTGGTTGAGCTAAACGCACGCGGTCTTCGACTTGGGAATTCTCCGCTCTAAAAGCAGTCCATTCTCCGAGGAGTATAATTGCGAGGGCTGCGCTTGCAGCAATTAACAGGTAACGCTGAATATCCATAAAAAATCATTCTAGTGTTGGTGATAGTAAGTGTGGCTCAGCTCTTTGGCACCGGATCATACCCGCCTTCATGCCAAGGATGACACCGTCCAATGCGTTTTACGCCCATCCAAGTCCCTTTTATTGGGCCGAAACGCTCGATAGCCTCTTCTGTGTAGCGCGAACACGTTGGCTCAAAACGGCAAGACCGGCCAACCCAAGGGCTCAATATAAGCCTGTATAACTTAATTAATCCGATTAAAAATCGCTGTAAGCCTACGTTAATATAGTCAATGGCTCTATTCATGGCGTAGCGGCGCCGGCGTTAGGTTCTAGTTTCTTCCAGAGGCCGTGCAGTTGTGTGCGTATATCGTGATTGCTCAATTCATGAAGATTACGGCGAGCCAAGAAAACCAGATCGTAAGGTGCGCTCGGAGGATGACAACGAAAATGCTCCCGCACTAGACGTTTAATACGATTGCGTTCAACGGCTAACTTAACATTTTTCTTAGCAATAACTAGCCCAATACGAGAATGGCTTTGTTCAGAGGGAAGGGCAAGCAAAAGGGCGTACCGATTGGACGCCCTTTTTGTGTTGCAGTCAAAAACTTGACTGAAATCTTTTTTAGATAGCAGTCGCGACTGTCTGGGGAACGACTGACTGACGGTTTGCAAGGTCCTTGCCAAGGTCAGCTTCAGTCACGCGCGACAGCAGGACATCAGTTCTCAGGCTGAGAGCTGGCGTCGACCGCGAGCACGACGACGAGCAATAACCTTGCGGCCGCCTTTAGTTGCCATGCGTGCACGAAAACCGTGGGTACGCTTACGTTTTAATACACTGGGTTGGAAAGTACGCTTCATGATGACAACCTGTTAAATCGATAAACAAAGGGGCGCGGAGTATAGTGACTCGCGGCCAGCCTGACAAGGGGCTGGCCGCCATAAATTAAATTATCACAAAGACGAAAAAAAAACCGCATGTTAGTAACCACTTGCACGGATAGCCCCAATAAAAAATCTTTTCGTTGTGCGGCGATCACAAAGTTTATTATTTATCAGCCGGTTACGCAAAAGATATAAACAGGTTATGCACAACTGTTAATAATTAGGCCCTTGCGCGGAGTTTTATCTTGGTTTAGGAGGGTGAGACTATCGTAAGCCAATGAAAAGTATGAATAAAAAAAATTTTGAATTATTTTGTTATTTGTGGATAACTACGCACTCAAATAACAACAAGTTTATCCCCTTTGTCTGAAAGAGGGTTTAGAACAAACCGGAGACTGTCTTAAAGTGACCATCGAAGCAATTCCCTCTGATGCCTGGCAATACTGCTTAACCCGCCTGCGTGGAGACGTCCCACTGCAGCAATTTAATACATGGATACGCCCTTTGAGCGTGGCGAGCACTGATGACGGTCTTGTTTTAGCCGCACCCAACCGCTTTATTCGTGATTTCGTCGATAATAAGTATGGCGAGCTAATAGATGGCTTTTTTCGAGAAACCGCAGGCGATAACACGCAATCAGTAACCATCGTGGTTGGTGACAGCGGAGAAACGACACCCACTCTCGCAACACCTGCTTCCGCAACAACAGTAGCGCGCGGCGATTTCGGTGCTGGTAGTTCGCCTGTGATTGCAGATATTCCTGATATCGCGGCCAGGGCCCGCCAACATATTCAACAACCTGCAACCTCGCCAGTGACGAGCAAGTCACTCGTAAAGCCCCCGACAAGACTGGCATCGTCGCCGGTTCCCGCTCATCAAAGCAGCTTGGTAGAAGGCTACACTTTTCAGAGTTTCGTTGAAGGCAAAAGCAATCAGTTAGCGTTGGCGGCAGCGCAGCAAGTCGCTGAGCACCCTGGGGACTCGTATAACCCACTGTTTCTTTACGGCGGCGTTGGTTTAGGTAAGACCCACTTAATGCATGCTGTCGGTAATGCGATGTTGGCGAAAAACCCACAAGCAAAAATCGTTTACCTCCACTCTGAACGCTTTGTTGCTGACATGGTTAAAGCGCTGCAGCTCAACGCTATCAGTGATTTTAAGCGCTATTACCGCTCCGTCGATGCCCTCTTGATTGATGATATTCAATTCTTTGCGAACAAAGATCGATCTCAAGAAGAGTTTTTTCATACGTTTAACGCCTTGCTCGAGGGTGGTCAGCAGATGATTCTGACGTGCGACCGATATCCGAAAGAGATCGATGGCTTAGAAGAGCGACTTAAGTCGCGGTTCGGCTGGGGCTTAACGGTTGCGGTAGAGCCCCCCGAGCTGGAGACGCGGGTCGCTATTTTGATGAAAAAAGCTGAGCAGTCGAATATAGACTTATCGCCTGAGGCGGCGTTTTTTATTGCGCAACGGATCCGATCTAACGTTCGAGAGCTAGAGGGTGCGTTAAAACGAGTCATCGCAAGCGCTCATTTCACTGGCCGCCCGTTCGATATAGACTTGATTAAAGACAGCCTTAAAGACCTTTTGGCGTTGCAGGATAGGCAAATAAGTCTTGATAACATGAAAAAAATTGTGGCTGAATACTATAAAATAAAGGTTGCCGATTTAATGTCGAAACGACGGAGCCGATCTATTGCTCGTCCTCGGCAGGTTGCCATGGCTCTTGCCAAAGAACTAACAAACCATAGTTTGCCTGAAATTGGTGATAGTTTTGGTGGCAGAGACCACACGACAGTTCTGCACGCATGTCGTAAGATTAAGGAGCTGCGCGAAACGAATTCGGATATTCGCGAAGACTACAAGAATTTATTGCGCTCGCTAACGACCTAAGGTGCTTAGGAAGGGTGGTGCAGCCGTCTGGCCAGGAGCAACTTGAACCATGAAATTTAGCATTTCTCGAGACGCATTAATTAAGCCCCTCAATTTAGTCGCGGGCGTTGTTGAGCGTCGACAAACATTACCTATCCTGTCCAATGTTTTGTTGAGTCTTGAGGGCGATCAGCTTTCCCTAACAGGAACAGACCTCGAAGTAGAGCTTGTAGGAAGAGTTACTTTGGCGGCATCTGGCGTTGATGGCGATATTACTGTTCCTGCCAGAAAGCTGGTTGATATCTGCAAATCACTTCCGGACGGTTCCGATATAGAATTCAGTGTAGAGGCTGGGAAAGCCACTGTTAAAGCGGGTCGTAGCCGATTCACTCTATCGACCTTGCCTGCCTCTGAATTTCCATCTGTTGAAGAGGCGCAGGGCGAACTATCTCTCGAATTGCCGCAAAAAATGGTTAAGCGACTCATCGAGCGAACGGCTTTTGCCATGGCGCAACAAGATGTCCGCTACTACTTAAACGGTATGCTGCTGGAAATACGCTCGGGTCGTTTGCGAATGGTAGCCACTGATGGCCACCGTTTGGCGTTGTGCACGTCCCCCGATGCGGTCGATGCGGGCGACGCTGCCGTTATTATTCCTCGTAAAGGCGTGCTTGAGTTATCACGTCTGCTAGAAGGTGATGAGACTATCCGGTTGGTTATTGGCAGTAATCATGTGCGCGCAGCTAACGCCCAATATACGTTTACCTCTAAGTTAGTCGATGGCAAGTTCCCTGAGTATGAGCGCGTGTTACCTAAGTCTCCTGATAAGTCAGTCATTGGTGATCGTCTGGAGCTTAAGCAGGCATTTACTCGAACGGCAATTTTGTCCAACGAGAAATATCGCGGTGTGAGGCTGAAGTTAAGTAACGACGCCCTCGAAATCACGGCAAACAACCCGGAACAGGAGCAGGCAGAGGAGCTGGTCGCCGTTGAGTATCAGGGCGACGATCTAGAAGTTGGCTTCAATGTTAGTTACTTGCTCGATGTTTTGTCGGTTTTAGACGGCAAGCAAGTCCGGTTATCGCTGGCGGATTCGGCAAGCAGTGCTTTGCTTGAAGAGGCTGAGGCGGGCGATTCGCTGTACGTCGTTATGCCTATGCGACTTTAATCATTATTTTCATTTGCCTCCTTTCGCACCGTAGGTCGGAGTTTTGTGCGTATTATTAGTGCGAGTGTCTCTGGCGTCCGCAATTTAACGTCGGACACGATTGAGTTTCACCCTCAGGGCAACGTTTTCTTTGGTTTGAATGGCAGCGGTAAAACCAGCGTATTGGAGGCGCTCCACCTACTTGCAATGGGGCGCTCTTTTAGAAGCCACTCTCTTCGACCCGTCATTCA
>Ga0209652_1001070_pt1 | contig 22525 bp, 15 predicted proteins | sample SaaInl74LU_5_DNA_FD_184641 | JGI IMG/M metagenome (GOLD analysis project Ga0209652, IMG submission 184641) | Marine microbial communities from expanding oxygen minimum zones in the Saanich Inlet - ESP_74LU_5_DNA (SPAdes) (version 2) | ecosystem: Environmental > Aquatic > Marine > Intertidal zone... | reverse complement strand
CAATGGCATGAAGGCATTTGCGCGCAGTAGTAATCAGAATTTAACTATGGCCGAACCGAGCCAGGCGATCTCGGTGGCACTGGATTTGCTCGCTAAGCGGATGGGCGCTGAGGACATCAAGTTGACGTACCATCCTCTAGAGAAAGTTATCCGACTCAAAACCGATATCTCAGCGTTGCAACATATTGTGATCAGTATGGTCGACAACGCGATAGATGCTTTTGTAGCGCGCGCTATAGCAGGCCGCTATCTCACCGTCAGCGAGAGTTTGCAGGGAATGGATTTTGTGCTGACCATACAAGACAACGCCGGCGGCATTGAGTCGGATGTGATTGATCGGATTTTTGAACCGTTTTTTACCACCCGTCCAGAGTTGGGTAGCAGTGGGCTGGGTTTATCTACCAGCTATGGCATTGTCAAAGATCTGGGTGGCAGTATTACCGCAGAAAATGACGAGCAGGGCGCTATTTTTACGGTGCGTTTACCGATCCCTGTTGACGATGCGCAAGCGCCTGACACAAAGGAGGAGCCCCGGGCTTAACTCGGCGAGTGAGCTAAGCCAAGGCTCCATTCAGCGAGTAGTGCTGGTCAGTTTTTGGCGCTAACCAGCCAAAAGCTACCGTCAAAACACAGCCCCTTATCACCTTCATGAAACGGCGCTAACGCTTTGCAAACAGCGTCAAATACCGGTGCCTTGAGGGACGCATCCGCTTCCAATAACAGGCGAGATACCGGCCCGATATCTAAGATTTCTTGGCAGGCATCTTCGAAGGTCTCGTTCGCACCGAAGTAGAGTTTGTGCGGTGTGGCAGTAATTTGGATATCGCTAAATCCAGCGTCGGTCAAAATAGCGCGTACACGATCGGCATCCGCGAACGCAAAGGGCCCCGGCGCGCCCGGCGGTACTGGTTCTGGCGCGGGTAGATACTGAAGTGCCGCTCGTACGGGAATCGTCATGAAAGGGTTGTGCTCGGGTGACTGCCAGCAGACAAAACCCAGGCGCCCTCCTAGCTTTAATGCACTGCGCAGGTTGCTAAAAGCGCCGACAGGGTCATCAAAAAACATGACGCCAAAGCGCGAAAACAAGACATCGAAGCAGCCGTCTTTAAAGTCATGCTCATAGGCGTCGGCCTGCACAAACGACACTGACGCCATGGGCTCCTCAGCGGCTGCTTGCGCCAGCTGCTGCCCCAAATGCAGCATGGGCGCCGAAATGTCGACCCCAACGACCTCGCCGCCAGGGCCAATGCAGCGCGCGAGATCTAAGGTTTGATTGCCACAGCCACAGCCGATATCTAGCGCCTTGTTGCCGGCTTCGGGTGCCAGCATATCGATGGCGCGCATACCGATATCGTGCAGCATCGCCTCCATCATGCCGTTATGTGCCACCCATTTTTGGCCGCCAGGGCCATTCCAAAACTGAATTTGCTCTTTGTTATGCATTGTTATTCGCCTAAAGAATAAAGTTATGCAGTCTACTGGGCTTTTTGCGCCAGCTGAAGACTCGCCATACCCAGTGCATTCATCAGTTTTGTTGTGCGCTATCAAACCAAGTTTGTGGTCGACTTCGTTAAGGCTAAGGCCGGTCGAGCCGAATTGGCTTTAAGAGCAGCGGCATTAAGGAAATCGCAAAAATGAACAGTGCCATGCCGTAGAAATTATCTTGATACGCCACCATCAGCGCGCGGCGACTTATTTGCAGGTCGATAAGCTGTAAACTCGCGGCACCGAGCTCCCCAAGTCGTGCCGCGGTGGCGCCGATGTCCATGCTCATGCCCTGAATGTCATAGGGTGTGACATGAGACGCTAGGTCGGCATGACTGGTTTGGGTGTTGTGAGCGAGTAACGAGATGATGATCGAAATACCAAAGCTGCCGCCAATGTTACGCATCAAATTGAGTAGCGCGGCGCCATCTGGGCGGTATTGCTGCGGCAGTGAACCCAGTGCGGCGATGTTGATGGGCGCAAAAATCATTCCAAGGCCAATGCCTTGAATCACACCCGCGTTCACGATGTCCTTGGCACTGGTATTGATTGTCCATTGCGACATTTGCCATAGCGCCAAGCCGGTAATGAAAAAGCCAGCACTGGTGAGATAACGAACGTCAAAGCGGTGCATGACTTTGCCTGCAATAATGAGCGAGGCGGCCATGCCCAGGCCCCGCGGCGCTGAGAGCAAGCCGGTATCGAAGGCGCTATAGCCATAAATATTTTGGAACATGGTGGGCAGCACAGAGGCGACGCCGACGTTGGTAATGCCAACGATAAACATAAACAGCAGAATGCCGAGGAAGTTGGGGCTGCGAAATATCGCGCCTGCAAAGATCGGGTTATTAGTCTGTGTTATGTGCACCGCAAACATCCACAGTGCGGAGAGCACGACAATCAGTTCGATGACAATCTCAGTGGAGGTGAACCAGTCCTCGCTATGGCCCCGGTCGAGTAGTAGTTGCAGCGCACCGAGTGTGACTACTAAGGCGACCACGCCAAAACGGTCGAGCCTGCGGTCTACGATGCCGCGCGAGGGCAGCAACCAAAACAAAACAAAAAAGGTTGGAATGCCAATAGGTAAGTTGATGTAGAACACCCAGCGCCAGTTCAACGTCTCGGTGAGATAGCCGCCGAGCAACGGCCCCATCACTGGCGCGATCATAATGATCATGCCCCACAAGTTCATGGCCGCGGGTTGTTTGCTACGCGGGTTGATGTCGAGAATGATGGTTTGGGTCATGGGGCCCATAATGCCCGCGCAAATGCCTTGAAATATGCGGTAGGCGACCATTTCTGGGAGTGAATTAGCCGAGCCACACAGCGCTGAGGCCAGTAGGAAGCCCGCAAAAGACCACAGAAACACTCGGCGCGACCCAATCCGGTCAGACAGCCAGCCGACAATTGGCGTGGTGATGACCATAGCGATAATAAAGCTCGTTAGTACCCAGCTAACCGAATCAAACGAGGCATTTAAACTGCTGCGCATATGCGGCAAAGCGACGTTGGCAATGGTGACGTCTAATATCTGTACGACCGTAACCATAATCACCGCCACCATCAGCAATAGGCGGTGCGGTGTCTCTAGCACCGCGCGGTCGGCGGCGGCTTCAGTCATGGGTGTTAACAGTAACCTGTAGCGACAAGCCTGAAATCAGCAAAAAGTCTGGCCGAGTATCGATAGCGATACGGATGGGTACGCGCTGCGTCACTTTGACCCAGTTGGCATTGGCGTTTTGGGTCGGTAGCACCGAAAATTCAGAGCCGGTGCCGGCGCCGATACTCTCGATATGCCCAGACATCACAAGATCGGGGTAGGTGTCGACCTCAATAGTGACCGGTTGCCCAACCCGAATATGGGTGATGTCGGTCTCTTTGAAGTTGGCCTCAACCCAGCTGGTATCGTCGCGCACGATGGTCAGCGCAGGCAGTACCGACATCATGACCTGCCCTTTTTGCAGCCGGCTCGTTTGGCTGACAATGCCGTCGGCGGGTGCCGTAACTTCGGTGCGCGACAAGTCGAGTTGCGCCTTTTCGAGCTGCGCCTGGGCGGCGAGCAGGTCTGGATGAACCCCGGTGCTTGAGCCGCCCACCGACAAGGCTGCCTCGGCCTTTGCCGCGTTCGCCTTGGCTTGGGCTAACCGTGAATTAGCCTCAGAAAGCGCGTGCTCGGCAGCCTGTAGCGACGATTCGGTGGTGATGCTGGTTTTGGTCAGCGCAATTTGCCGTTGGTATTCTTTGCTGAAATAGGCGATGTCTTCTTGGGCACTGTCGATTTCGACGGTGGATGTCTCGTAGGCGACTTGCAGCGCTTCAAGTTTGGCGCGTGCGCTGGCGAGCTCGGCCTCCGCTTCTGCCAACGAGAGCAGGTAGGGTTGGGGGTCTATTCGAAACAGTAGGTCGCCCGCTTTAACGCGCTGGTTCTCGCGCACGTTAATTTCAATAATGCGGCCGCCAATCTCGGGGCTAATCGACACCTTTTCCTGCCGTATGTAAGCATTGTCGGTGGAGACAAGGAAGCGATTTTGGTAGTAATAGAGGCCGGTCATACTGGCCAATAAAATGGGCAGGGCGACCATCATCAGGATTTGCCTTAGTGAACTTGGCACGCTAAGCCTCCAAAAAGCTCAATCATACGGTGTTTTGTGCCGCCTCGGTTTGCGATTATTCGAATTGCGACTCGCGTTTGGCCAGCCTAAAGCGCTCGCATGAGCAAGGCTAAACCTTGCGCCGCACCGCCGACCATTGCGGTGCTGGCGCGCAGTTTGGTTATGATGTTGCCACTTAAGATTTCCAAATAGTAAATAAGGACAAGCCATGGCTACGATTGGAACGCCCTTTAGTACTACCGCAACGCGTGTATTGATGCTTGGCTCGGGCGAGCTAGGCAAAGAAGTCGTGATAGAACTACAGCGGTTGGGCTGTGAAGTGATTGCCTGTGACCGCTATGCGAATGCACCGGCCATGCAGGTGGCCGACCGTTGTCATGTCTTTTCCATGCTAGATGGCGCGGCGCTGCGCGGAGTGATCGAGCAGGAGCAGCCGCATTATATCGTGCCTGAAATTGAGGCGATTGCGACCGATGTGTTAGTGGCGCTCGAGGCCGAGGGCTACAACGTGGTACCGACGGCGCGTGCCGCGCAGTTGACGATGAACCGCGAAGGCATTCGCCGGCTGGCGGCTGAAACTTTGGGCTTGGCAACCTCGCCCTATCGATTCGCCGACAACCACGCCGATTTCTTGGCCGCCGTTGAAGCGATTGGCTTGCCCTGTGTGGTTAAACCTATCATGAGCTCCTCGGGGAAAGGTCAAAGTACCTTGCGCAGTCCTGCGGATATCGAACCTGCATGGGACTATGCGCAAGCCGGTGGTCGCGCCGGCGCGGGCAAGGTCATTGTTGAGGGCTTTGTTGATTTTGACTACGAAATTACGCTGTTGACCGTGCGGCATCTCGACGGGACGAGTTTTTGCGCACCTATTGGGCATCGCCAGGAAGCGGGTGATTACCAGGAGTCTTGGCAGCCCCAGCCGATGAGCAACGCCGCGCAGGCGCGAGCGCAAGCCATGGCCGCGCAGGTGACCGAAGCCTTGGGTGGTTGGGGGTTGTTTGGGGTTGAGTTTTTTATTCATGGTGATGAAGTGTATTTCAGCGAAGTCTCACCGCGACCCCATGACACGGGCATGGTGACGTTGATCTCTCAGGACTTGTCGGAGTTTGCTTTGCACGCCCGGGCAATTTTGGGTCTACCTATCCCGAATATTCACTTACACGGCGCATCCGCATCGGCGGTGATTTTGGTCGAGGGCGAGTCAACGCAAATGGCCTTTGGTAACTTGCATAACGCGCTTGTCGAGCCGGATACCCAGCTGCGCTTGTTTGGCAAGCCCGAAGTCGCGGGTAAACGTCGTTTGGGGGTTGCACTGGCACGGCGTGCCTCGATCGAAGAGGCGCGTGCAGCGGCGCTGCGCGTAGCCCAAGCGGTGCAGGTCGACCTTTAGTCAGAGCTTTACGAAAGATTTTGTGGCGGGGTGGTTATCGTCGTTAAAAAGCGCTGATGCTTAACTTCTTTTAACGATCTGTAAGATCAAAATGCCTGACGTGCCTGAACTAACTAGCAATTGTTGACGGTGCAAAAGGCGCGGAGCAGGCGAGCCTGTTTGGCCCCGTGTCTCGCGCGCCTTTTAACAACCTAAGTGCAGCTTAGACGCGGGTTAAAGCACAAATTTTGTTGCCCGCTGGGTCACGCAAGTATGCTAGGTACAACTTACCTGCTGCGCCTTCCCTAATTCCCGGCGGCTCCTCGCAGCTGGTGCCGCCATTTGCAACGCCGGCATCGTGCCATGCGTCGGCCAGGTCAGTGGTGGCGGCCGCGAAACCGATGGTGCTGCCGTTGCCATGACAGGCGGGGTTGCCATCAATCGGCAGGCTGATGGCGAAAATGCCGGTATCCGTGAAGTAGAAACAACGGCCTTTATCGTCGACAACGCCGGGGCCATAACCCAGAGCGCCGAGTGTTGCGTCGTAGAAGCGCTTTGACGCTTCCATGTCGTTACAGCCGATCATGATGTGGCTAAACATAGTGTGTCCTTAGAATGAGTGAAAACGGTTTTTTTATTCTCGCTTTGCAGCCTGACATGCCGAGCAGCACAAGCGAAGGGCTTACCTTAGCGCTGTGGCACGCTAAATCCTAGTGGTTGTCCGAAGACCGGCGCCAAAGCCTCAAAGCACTCTGCCATCTTGATGCCTGCGCTTAGCTAATGTGCCAAAGCTAGAATCTGGGTGCACCTATCGATGTGGAAGGATTAACCCTTGAATGGGGGCTCTGCTTTTGCGGCGGCCTCTTTTTTCATCGAAAGATATTGCTGCAGTGACAACGTAAAGACTAACACTGATAAGCCGCACGCAAAGATCACCGTGCCGTACCAGCCGCCCACGTCGTAGGCGAATGTCCCAGCCCAGCTACCCATCCCGCCACCAATGAACATCAGTGTAATAAAAAGGCTCATCAGCCGTGTGCGAATGGCGGGCGGCTGGTTTAGGCTGGTAATGCGGCCAGTAATGTCGATCAGGGGCCCCGCAATACTCATGACGATAATCGGCAGCAGTAAAAACCACCAAGTCTGTGCAGCGAGCACCAGTGACAACAAACCAAAGAACTGAATCACCGACATCACAACCCGTGCGCGTTCCGCACCAAAGTTGTCAGCCCATCGCCCGAGTCTGGCTGTGGTCATCAGGCCTATCGCCGAAAACCCGGCGAGATAGCCGACAATATCTGTACCTAGGCCCATTTCGTCACTAGTCAAATGCAATCCAATACCTAGCCACACAGCCAAAAATATCGAAAAGCTGATGCCTTGGATCAGCCCTGACATGATCACTCGCGGATAGGTGCGTGCCAGTCCCCACATCGATTTGATGAGTTGCGGGTAGCTTGGCTGCGTTGTGGCGGTTTGCTGAGGCGCTTCTTTCATCAGCATCGGCAAAATGAGGGTGGCGGCAATCATCAGGACCGCCGCGATCCAGTAAACAAAACGCCATCCTAGATATTCGCCAACAACTCCCGAGCTGATGCGCGATACCTGAACCCCCGCGACAATGCCCGTGGTCAATACGGCGGTTACAAATCCTAGGTTGCGCGTCTCGACGCGCTTAGAGGCGTAGGTGGGCAGCAAATAGGGGGTCACCGTAAAAAAACCGAGGAGTGTCGAGGCTGCCAAAAACCAATAGAAATTTTGAACCGTCGCCATGGTGATCAGTGCAAGCACCTGTATGGAAAGACAGATGACAGCCAGCCGACGATTGCTCATTCGGTCACCCAGTGGCAATAACAGCAGCACCCCAAGTGCGAGCGCGATTTGATTGAGGGCAGGCACTACACCAATCGCAGCGTCACTCACGCCAAAGCTCTCGGCCACTCGGCCAATGATGGGGTGAATGTAATAGGCATTGGCAGTGATGACTCCGCCTGCCATAGCAAGTAGCACTATGCCTCGAGTATTGAGTTGGTGCTCGCGCACAGGTTTTCCCTTATTGGTGCAAAAGACTGATGGCGAGCACGCTGACGCCTACTATTACATGGGGCCTAATATTGGCCGTAAGCGGCAAAAACTGACCGCGACACCGCCATTACTTTACACGGGTGTTCGTAACGCCGTATGAATTTCTCTCACGATACTTGCCGCTGGGCCACACCGTGCCTTTTAAAGCAAGGTAGTGCTCTGCGCTAACGGTATCCTGTGTATTCTATTTGATCGGTGCAGGCGCTATTTGGCTTTTATTGAGACTTTTTAAACGGATTGCTATTGATACGGTGTTAGCCGGTCTGTTGCCGGTCGTACAATGCCCGCTTTGCTACAGTTCGATAGTGGACTGCTGCGTCATCGCCAAAAGAGTCTGCTATGAACATATTGCGTTATTGCACATGGGCAAGTTGCCGCACCACCACCAGTCAACGAGCACTGAGCTTTGCTCCACTATTGGTGTTTTGCACTATGCTGTTAGCCTCTGCACTGGCCAATGCGCAGACACAAACCGGTAGCATCCAAGGTCAGGTCAATGTCCTGAGTGGGGGCGTTTCTGCTGCCACGGTTGAGGTTACCGCGCGCAGTGACGTTATGCCGCGGCTGAGAACGACTACGACCAAAGCCGATGGCAGCTTTGCATTACCGCTACTGATACCTGGGTTATACCGGGTGACTTTCACCTTTGCTGATGGGTCGGTTCGCACTGCGCAGAAACACGTCTTGTTGGGTCAAAGTGCTGTAATAGTGCTCGACTACACCGCGGAATCTATCGAAGAGATCATGGTGGTCGGTGATACGTTGGTGTCAGGACGGGCATCACTTAGTAATGCGTTTGGGTCTGAACTGCTAGAGGCGCTACCCACCGGCCAAAATTACCGTGAAATGCTCAAGATTTTGCCTGGCGTTGCCTATTCTGAGAATAGTGTCCTGGGCCCTTCTGCTGGCGGTTCTGGCGTTGATAACAGCTACGCTTTTGACGGCGTTGATTTGTCGCTACCGCTATTTGGCAACCTATCGCCCGAACCCTCAACGCACGACATTGCCAGCATGTCGATAGACCGTGGCGCTGCAAAGGCGATTGGGTTTAACCGGTCGGGGGGCTTTACGGTTAATGCTGTGTCCAAGTCGGGCACCAATGAATTTCATGGCAACCTGGAATATCGGCTAGAAAATGCGGACTTTTCAGCATCGCCCGAACAGGGCACTACTCAAAACACCGACCGTTCGTGGCTCATTGGTGCATTTAGTGGTCCGCTCATCAAAGATAGGCTGTTTTTTTATGCCTCTTATTTTCGGCCTGAAGAGACCGGAGATAATCGAGTGACCGCCTACGGTTCGGCAAAGAAATTCAACAGCGTACGGGACGAATACTTTGGCAAGTTGACTTGGGCGCCGAGTGATAACTTGCTGATTAACGTCAGTCAGCGAACATCTGAGCGCGTGATCTCCGGTGGCTCGATCGGTGAATTTGAAGCCGATAGCGTGTCGGAGGGGAGTGTTGCTGATTTAAGTATTTTTTCGCTCGATGGCGTCTACCTGTTTGGCGAGCGCTCCAGCGCCACTTTTAAATATGGTCGCTATAAAGAAAATACCAGCAGCCGGCCCGATGTCGTGCTCAGTTTTGTGCCGCAGGTAGGCGACGCACTCGATGTGACTGCCTTAGATACGATGGGCTACTTCAACGTGCCGGTATTACGCGAAGAGGATGCGGTATTTAATGCTGGCGCCGCGCCGCTCATTGCGAAGTATGGTTATGAGCAAAACGGTGTGCGTTTAGGGGGTGGCGGCGTAGGTGTCTATGGGCAGTTTAATAACCAAGACTTTGCCCGTGAGTCGGTTGAGCTCACCTACGGTACTGAGTTTGAATTTGGCGATATCACCCATGATTTACACCTCGGGTTTAAATGGTCTGAACTTGAGGAGGACTTGAGCCGGATATCCAACGGTTGGGGGAATATCAGCTATTTGGCTGGTGAAGCCACCGACGATGCGCAGGCGGATGTGTTCTTTCAGGCCCAAGTTGAGCAGATGAGTTTTCTCGATGAAAACGGCAACTCGGTAGCGAGTATTGTCTCTTCTATCGAAAGTTATAATGTTGAAATCAACGACACGATTGCACTGGGTGACTTTACCCTGAGTATAGGCGCGCTAATTAGCCGCGATGTGCTTTATGGGCAAGGGCTCAGAAAAAACGCCGCCAATGTGTCGGGCTTTGAATTGGCCCCGGGCAATCGCTATGAAATGTATGCGACAGACTGGCAAGACATGATTCAGCCGCGCCTAGGATTAACCTGGGCCTATGAAGAACGCGGGACGGTTTTTGCCAATTACGCGCGTTATAACCCTCAGGCAAATTCCCTAGCCCGCGCCGCCTCTTGGGCGCGTAGCGATCTTCGGTCGCTTGCCGTGAACTTTGATGCTGCGGGTAATTATTTGAGCAGCGGCGCTGCACAGGCATCATCAGGTAAGTTTTTCGCTGACAATATGCAGCCCCGTCGTATTGATGAGTTCACCCTCGGTGTCACCAATGCGGTAACCGAGCAACTCGCACTGCGCTCACATTTGCGCTATCGCTACGGCAGCCACTTTTGGGAAGACATGCCCAATGACGCCCGTCTGTACGGCGACTATACGGGTGGCAGTGTGCCGGCCAATATCGCTACCAAAGGTGAATATATTCCAGATCTAGACGCTTACCGTGCTGAGGTTGGCGGTTCTTCTTTTGTCATTGCCGAAGTCGATGGTGGCGAAACCAAGTACTGGGAATGGTCGCTTGAGGCCGAGTGGCAGGGCGAGCGAAGCTATCTCATCGCGTCTTACGTATGGAGCCATTACTACGGCAACTTTGACCAAGACAACACCACAACGGATAACGACGCCAACACATTTATTGGCTCTTCCTTTTACGGTGATGGCCCAGGCCGAATGGTTTGGGATCGGCGCTATGGTGAGTTGATTGGCGACAAGCCTCATAAATTCAAAGCGCAGGGCTATTACGAACTCGACTGGGATGCGACGGTAGGCGCATTCTTTGTTTACCAGTCAGGTGAGGCTTGGGCCGCCTGGGATGGTGCTTTGTACGGTTACAGCTCGTCCATAAGTCGCTACGCGGAAGCGGCGGGCAGTCGCCGAGGTGCTAGCCATTGGCAGATGGATTTAAATTACACGCAGAACTATGCGCTAAGCGATGGCGTAACGCTGAAATTTAGAGCGGATGTTTACAATGCGTTTAACAAGCAGACGGGCTACAACTATGACCCAGTTAAATCCGACACAAACTTTGGTAATCCGCGCTCGTTTTATAATCCGCGTCGCTTGCAGCTTTCTATTGGCCTGACGTTTTAAGTCGGTGGGCGCTACTAATTATGATTATGCGTTAGTGTAAAAGCGTGCTTTTGATAGAGGGCCATCAATCGCGAGGTTCACGCTGCACGAGCTTCGCTTTCAAGTTCCTTCAGATGCCACAAGTCTCGGCGGTTGCTTTGTAGCAGTGGCCCTAAGGACAGTAGGGTGGTCTTGCCTAGCTCGGTCTCCAAATGACGCAGCTCAGCGAATTGCCCCGCGAGTTCCGGTGGCAGCGGTGGCTCAAAACCCTGTTCACGCATAATGATTAGCCCCTTGGCGCGCATCGACAGTTCGGTATACAGCCGAATGTAGCAGAGGATGTCGACAATCGTCATAGGCTCATAGCGTGCGCTGAGGCCGCTGAGAAATTGCCCAACGTGCGTTTCGCTGAATTCGTTGGCGTCGAGTTGCTCCATGAGCACGGCGTCGCCTTCAAAATCTTCCTCTAGCCAGTCATTGAGTGCTTGCGTGCTCTTTTTGAAAATCCACACCATAAAAAAGGGCACCACCCAAAATACCACCAGCGCAGAAAGCAGCGGCATAAAAAAGAAATGGTTAAAAGCGGAGTGTATGACAGCGGCAATGAGCAACCCAGGGGCGACCACCATAGGTGTTAGTTTTTGCCGTTTGTCGATGGCGGTGAGCACCATAATGCCGACAACACCAGTGACCCCGCCGTGCATTACGGCGGTGCCAAAGCCTCTGACCAGCCACACGCCAAGATTCAGTGTGTTGTTGGCGAGGTAATAAATGTTTTCAACTAGGGCAAAGCCGGCACCTAACGCAAAGCCTAAAATGGCTGCGTCAACCAAAAAGCCCACACGATTACGCCGGATCAGCCAGATCAGTGCCGCGGCTTTGAGTGTCTCTTCAATGAGCGGGGCGAGGTAGCGCGAGTAGACCGTAAAGTCGATCGGTAAGTTGGTGAGTACAAGTATGCCCGCGCCATAGGAGGCAACGGCGCTGCAGCCGCCCCAAAATAGCATCCACAAAATTAAACTAAAATGTACCAGCTTAAAGCTGTCGAGCGCGCGCAGTGTGCACAACATGGCCAGTACCGGCGCAAAGGCAATAAATCCGTTAATCAACCAGCCGGTCAGTGTCAATGCAGCACCTTTACATTATTTTTAGCGACAGCATCCACTCGGTATCGCCGCGGTCATCCGACGCAATACCCTGTGCGACACCGAGCGATATCGTCATAGGCAGACGATACAGCATGGTAAATGACAAATCGATTTGCGCACCTACGGTACCGTAAGTCTCTTCAAAGGCATTGCCTGGGTCGGTCATGAGCGCGCCGGCAAAAATGGCCGGGCGTATATGGCTTAAGTAAAACGACTGGCTGCCTACCTCGTTAAAGCGGACTGGCGGCAAGTTGAGTTCGAGCAGTGACTTAGCAAAATGCCGGCCGCTGATCTCGCCAATTTCAAATCCGGGCATGCTGCTATAGCCCCGATAACGTTTGACGCTGCCGTCATCGACGGTGTTGTTGCCGAATCCACCAAAGTAATAGTTAGTGAACACGTCTGCGCGGTTACCCTCCGCTGCGCCCGCCGTGTTATACAGCCAGACTGACGAATGCTTAATCGGCAATTCAAAGCCGAAGTTCAAGCCAAGCTTTAACTTGGGATAAAAAGTGCCATCGGCGTAGTCGGCCATGGTCTGCGCCTGCCAAGCGAAGCCCTTCTCATCATCGACTGCGCCCTGAGACCTACGCACATCGGAGTAACTTAAGCCGACATTCCCCGACCACATCTTATTGATCCCCGTTTCGATATTCTGGTTAACGGGCAGCGTATCTAAGCCCGTGTAATAGGCTAGATCTGCGCTTAGGTCCAGACGTTTGGGGGGGTCGTAAGTGAGGGGTGTGTTGTAGCTGACAATAAAGGCATCGCCTTTGCGGCTGCGTTTTGTCGGTCCGAATAAGTCGTAAAAATCTGCATCGTTGTGCCAGTAGCGCAGCTGCCAGTCCATATGGTGATAGGTCAAGTCGGCGTGTAGTTTTTCATTGGTATCGAGAGTGTCATCTATGCTGTAGCTCAGGTCTAACTCAATCGAGTTAAGGTTCAGGGGGTCACTCCAGCGCGCCGCATAACCTAAAGCGCCTGAATCTTTGTAACCCTCTACCATAGGGTAGGCGGTTTCAAACGCAATACGGTTAAATGGTTCGTAGGCGGCTTCGCTGATGATTTTTGGGGCCAAGTCGACGCGGTCGGGTGAGCCGGCCCCCCACGTACCAATGACCGGGTGTTTTTTAACTAACTCGCTGCCAAAAAAACTAATGGCGCTTAAGTCTTGTAGCGGCGCTGGGTTGCGGAGCAGGGTAGGTAAAAACCCATCGCCGGTGTACTCAAACACCATGAGTGAGCCATCGTCCATCGGCATTGGGCGAAAGAAACCGGTCTCGGCGTTGGTAATCGCTTCCATGTCGCCGGTGGCTATTTCAAATCTAAAGACATTCGAAACGCCGGTGTAATACGAGGTGCCGTAAAGATACTTGCCCGCTTTGTCGAAGACAAAGTCTTCAGGGAATGCCATGCCAAAATCGAATTCGGTCACCGGCGAAATTTTTCTGGTCATTAAGTCGCTGACTTTAAAAACCTGCAGTGCTTGGTTACCTTGTCTGTCACCTACTGTCGCTGACATAAAGCGCCCATCGGTGGAAATGTCTAAGTCAGACAGCGTATGTGCATAAGGCATTGTGTAAATCGTGACGATCTTTTCGTAGGGGTAGGGCATGTAGACCAGCGATGCTTTACTGCCGCTATGCTTAACGCCCCACAGTGACCGGTCTTGCTGGTTAAATACCAGCTCGCCGGTTCTAACGTTCTCGCCAACGGTACGAATTTCGTCGCTCGCTAAATCCCACGCTTTAATATCGCGAAAGCGCGCGTTGTCTTCAGTGAAATACAGAATTCGGTCGACGGGGTCAAAGGCTGTGGAGGTTACATCGAACTTGCTCGGCCCTTTTAAGACATAGACTGATTCGAGTCGGGGGTTGGAAGGCACTTGCACTGACGCGTCGGGCATTGCTTTGTCACCGACTGCTGTAGCGGGCTTAAAAGCGTACTTGCCCAAGCTCGCCAATGTGCCCTGCGCATAAAAGCCGCCGACGAAATTGTCGCTGGCTGCATCCAGAAAAACGCGAGACACCCAGCCGACCCCACGCGCACTCAGTGGTTCACCGCGGGTCGGTGGGAACTGCTGGAGTCGCGCTAGATTTTGCGCCTGAAAGTCGTGCTCAAAGGCAATCCACTCGTCCCACGCTTGCTCAACGCTCAGGCCAAAAACGTATTTGAACTGGTCGACATAGCGGGGTTTGTCGCCTTCACCTAGCTTGAACCACTTAATTAGCATCTCGGGCGAGTAGGTGTAGGCCAGGTACGTCATAAAGCGGGTGCCATATAAGTAACTGCTAGACCCGCTATTGATGTCGACTTTTGTACCCTCTGATTCAAGGCCAAGCGGGGTATAAAACCGTGCATCGTCACGCACCATGGCGCGGAAGATCATCTCGTCATAGCCACCCTGGCCGCGGCCTATGCCACCTGACATCCAGGTGTCCATAAAGGTCGCTAAACCCTCTAGCAACCAGGCGGGGGCCATGACTCTAGGCGCCGTCAACTGCCCGTAGAGCAGCGTCTCTGGATGGCTGGCAGTGTAATTGACTTTGCCGCCAAAAATATCGCGCCAAAATTGCTGGCGTTCGCCATGGGCATCTAACGTCGCCAAGTGTGCGACTTCGTGATTCATAATATTGAAGATTTGGTCTATGGGCGGCGAGCTCTCAAATGTTTTATTGATAGGAGACATTTCAGAGAGGATCAAGTTTCTGGGCACGGGGATCGCCGAGGCGTTGCCCCTGTCGCTCCAGTCTTTAAACAAAAACGCTATTTTCTCGTCGGACTGCCAGCCAAACAGTGACTGATGAAACGCCAAGGCATTTAAAAAACTCTTGGCCGCTTGTGGGGGTAGTTGCGCCGGTGCTTCAGAGCCGCCAGTGATGAGTAGCAGCTCTTGGGTCTCAATGGTGGCAAGTGAGACGCCTTGCGCATACGCCGGTAGCGCATGCGCTAAAGAGATCGCGGTGGATATTAGGCATGCTAGGCCGAGCTGATACGGCGCTTTAAAGGTGCCGCTCATAGTGCATCCATTGCGGTGGTCAGTTAACACGCCCAAGCGTCGGATATACCATTTAGCAAAAAAGCCTAGGCCTATCTAGAATACTATGGGTTCGTCAGGACTGCATCTTGTCCCACAATCTTCGTCGCGTCCCATGCTACTGGTCATGGAGCTCGAGAGAGCGCTTTCCATAGAGCTTTCTAATGAACTCTCCATCGAGCTTTCCATTGAACTCGCCATGGAGTTTTCTAACGAGCTTTCTACTGACCCGCCTTTGGTCGCACTGCCGGGGCTCTCGTCGAGCGCATCACCGGTGCCAATTTGGTCGCTGACAAAGCGCTGCGCGGGAGCAATGGTGCCGCTGACTTCATTGGGGTAAACGTTGAATTCTCGCAACGCTACGGCAGTGACGGCGACTGAAGCCAAGCCCAAAACACCAACGGCGAACATTTTGCCTGAAAAGAATGATTTACCTGTTGATTGAGACATTCTTTACCTTCCTTAATTGCTGTATCCATGGTCTGTCTGGATGTGATCGTTAAATTTAATGATGCAAGCGACGGCCTTCGCTAATTCGCTTCCATTTGATTATCTTCGAAGTCATATATACGTATTCGAACGAAAAAAGCGAACATAGCATAACCAAGCAAATAAATGTTATTTCGAGCACGGTGCTTAATGTTTGTGGCTACCTATGGGCACTTTACAGTGCTGATTTGCAGATGCTGTTTTCGGCGGCTTGAACGCATGGTTAACATAACGGGTTGCAGGTGACTGCTTTGGGGTTGAATTAATCTCACAAAACTGTGACACCGTTCATGTTTATACACATCTGGAATTAAAGTCATGCCACCACTTCGCCGACGTACGCTTGTTAAAAGTCTCGCTGCATTACCACTTATAGGGTCTTTGTCGGGTCTCGCTTCTGCCAGCGCGAGTTCGGGCATCTTTCAGCACGGTGTGGCAAGTGGCGACCCCGATGCGAATAGCCTTGTGATTTGGTCGCGCATTACCACCGAGCTTGGGTCGGTCAAAGTGCGCTGGGAAGTCGCTGAAGATGCCGGGTTTCAAGTTGGTGCGCGCGGGGGTGATGTCATTGCCAGCGAGCACCGAGATCACACGGTTAAAGTGCTGGTCGATGGCCTTACTCCAGGGTCTGTTTATTACTATCGCTTTTACTGCGAAAGGGAGTATTCGGCGGTGGGGCGCACCCGCACACTGCCCGTCGGCGATATTGCGCACATTGGCCTGGCCATGGTGTCTTGCAGTAATTACCCATTTGGTTTTTTCAACGCCTACGATGCCATCGCCAAAGACGATGCGATTGATTTTGTGCTGCATTTAGGTGACTACATTTACGAATATGGCGCCGAGAGCTGGGGCGGCGAGGCAGGGCGTAAAATTGGCCGAATCCATCAGCCGGCCAATGAAATTGTCACGCTCGACGACTATCGCCAGCGTCACGCGCAATATAAATCTGACGCGGGCTCGCTCGCGATGAACGCTGCACATCCACAGTTGTTGGTGTGGGATGACCATGAGAGTGCCAATAATCCTTGGATGAATGGCGCGCAGAATCATCAGCCTGCCAGCGAGGGGCTTTGGCACGACCGACGCGCGGCGTCGCTCCGCGCTTATTATGAATGGATGCCAGTGCGCGAGCCGCAGAGTGCTGCTCGGCGTCGGGATTATTGGCGTCACTACCAATTTGGCAGCTTGGCTACGTTAACTACGCTCGAAACTCGCCACACTGGGCGCGCGCAGCAAATTGACTACAGCGCGTATGTTGAGCAGATTGATAGTCTCGAGGCCGCGCAGCTTTTTGAGCGTGAGGTGCTCGGGGCGCCCGACCGGCCGATGTTGTCGTCTGCGATGGAGGTTTTCTTGGCCGAATCGTTACGTGACAGCGTTGCGCTGGATGTGCCCTGGCGCCTTATTGGTAACCCGATGCCCATGGCTAAGACCCGCGTACCTGACTTGGCGGCACACGGAATTAGCATGCCGGGCAGCGACCCAAATGACCCAAAAGTCAGCGCTGATCTTGTGTGGAAGGGTCGCTTTAATTTGCCCTTCTACCCCGACACCTGGGATGGGTATCCCTGGGCCCGCGAGCGCTTTTATGACCTGTGTCGGCAGCATGGTGCCTCAGACCTTGTCGTATTAACCGGCGATAGCCACTCGTTCTGGGCCAACCAATTAAGTGATGACGAAGGCCGTGCTATGGGCGTTGAGATCGGAACTGCAGGTGTGACATCTCCGGGTGATTTTGTCGACCAGGGTTTTGACCTGCAAACCGCCGCGCAAATAGACATGTTGTTTGCAAAGGAGATCGCGGAGGTTCGCTGGACCGATAACCTGCATCAGGGGTATGTCCGTTTGACGCTGACACCCGCCGCGGGGCAAGCAGATTTTATCGCGGTGAGTACCGTGCTTGAGCCGGTGTATCGTGTATCTGTAGTCCATCGCGAGTCATTGATAAAGTCGGACGATGGCGTTGGTTACGCAGGGTAGGCGCGCCGGCTTTACTCGCCGCCCCTGAGCTTTAAGGCCTACCGCTGCAGCGACTAATCTGCCGCAGCGGTTAGCCTCGGTGAGCGCGCATGGCATTTGGCAAGGCGCCTAATACGTGATGTTAGTTCGCGTGAACCGCCAGATGGTCGTTTATGACCCTCAGAAACTCACTGCCATATTTGTCTAATTTGCGCTCACCGACGCCACTCAGTTGCGCAAATTCGGAGAGACTCTGAGGTACCCTAGCGCACATTTCTTGCAGAGTAGTGTCGTGAAAGATGACATAGGGGGGCACGTTCTGTGCATCCGCCAGTTCTCGACGGCAGTCGCGCAGTGCCTCCCAAAGCCCAACGTCGATGTCTGTGGGCAGCGGGCTCTTGGTGGTGCGTTTGGCGGCGGTTTGCTTTACGTCTCTACGCAGTTCAATAGGCTCATCACCGCGCAGCAGCGGGTGGCTTTTTGTCTCCAGCCGCAGAGCGCTAAAGCGCTCTAGGTCTACACTCAGATAGCTTCGCGCCACCAGCTGCCTAAACACTGAGCGCCATTGGTTGTTGTCGAGATGTTTACCCACGCCGTAGGTGGGCAGCAGATGATGACCGTTGTATCTGATTTTTTCATTGTCGGCGCCACGTAGCACATCGACCAGGTAGTTCACGCCAAAGCGCTGCTCGGTTCGGTAGCACGCGCTCAACGCCATGCGGGCGGCTTCGGTGCCATCCCACGTTGGCACAGGCTTTAAACAGGTGTCGCAGTTGCCGCAGGGTTCGGGCAGCGCGTCGTCAAAGTAATTAAGCAGCGCTTGCCGGCGGCATGTGGTGATTTCACACAGACCCAACATGGCGTTTAGGCGATGCTGCTCAGCGCGTTTGTGTGCCTCATCGCCGTCTGAGCCTTCCATCATTTGGCGCAGCTTGATGACGTCTTGTAAGCCATAGATCATCCAGGCATCCGCCGGTTGTCCGTCACGCCCGGCGCGGCCTGTTTCCTGGTAGTAAGATTCCACGGTTTTGGGCAGGTCGAGATGCGCGACAAAGCGCACATCGGGTTTGTCGATACCCATACCAAAGGCGATGGTCGCGACAATAATGACCGCCTCTTCTCGTAAAAAACGCGCCTGATGATCCGCGCGAATCTTTGCGTCTAGGCCAGCATGATAGGGCAGGGCATTAAACCCTTGCGCTTGCAGCCAAAACGCAATGTCCTCGGTTTTCTTCCGCGACAAGCAGTAAATAATGCCTGCGTCGTTGGGATGCTGCGTCGTCAAAAACTCCTGTAGCTGCTGTTTACCGTTGTGCTTGAGCTCGATGTGGTAACGAATGTTGGGGCGATCAAAGCCAGAAATAAAATGCCGAGCCTTACCCAAATTTAGCCGATTGATTATTTCGCTTCGGGTGCGCGCATCGGCGGTGGCGGTCAGTGCAATGCGTGGAATATGCGGAAATTGCTCATCCAGAATGCTGAGTTGTAAATAATCGGCCCTGAAATCATGCCCCCATTGAGAGACGCAATGCGCTTCATCAATGGCGAATAGCGAGATCTTACTGCGACGCAAAAGCTCGAGCATTCGCGGCTGGTTCAGTCGTTCGGGCGCAACATAAAGTAAATCGATTTGGCCGCTTAGCAGGGCCTGCTCGATGTTGTAGGCCTCATCTGCTGAGAGCGTAGAGTTGAGATAGCTCGCCTTAACACCCAGCTGACGGAGTGCGTCAACTTGGTCCTGCATTAATGCAATTAGCGGTGATACCACAACGCCACAGCCGTCGCGAACGAGTGCAGGAATTTGATAGCACAGCGATTTACCGCCGCCGGTGGGCATGAGCACCAGCGCATCGCCGCCATTAATAACCGTGTCGATGATGTCTTGCTGCGTGCCACGAAAGGCGCTGTAGCCGAAAATGGAGTCTAAAATATGGTGGGCAGTTGTCATGCGCTGAGTGTACAGGCCCAGGCCAGGTAAAAGCGCAGTGCTGGGTCGATCTGGTTGCTAAAAAGCGCTATTGCTGGCGGCGTGCCAGTTATTTACGGACTATGCTTTAAAGTGCGAGGCATTTTTTGATGGATAAGATTGACGCTTTTTGGCGTTGCTTTGTTTTGAGTCCGGCGTTGATCTGGGCTGAAGCATGGCTGGTACCACTGGCTGTCACCTTGTGACATAAAAACTGCTTTAAGCGGGTTATTCCAACACTTCACCCGCTTCATCCTCCGGCACTATCTCGGTCTCCTTCAGCGCAGCGGCAATCCAGTTACCCATCGCTGGCAAGGCGTTGACTGCGCCGATGTATGCCTCGGCGTCATTGCTTAAGGTCATGCCATAGGTGCCTAGGCGGCTGACCACCGGCGCATACATGCAGTCAGCGATTGAAAACTCACCGGCCAACCAAGGGCCGTCGGCGGAATATTTAAGGCGATCACGACCAAAAATCTGCTCGATACGCGCCAAGTCCTTAGCGACCTCTGCGGTGATATCGACACGCCGTTGTGCACGGATATTCATGGGCATGGCGCTGCGTAGCGCACTGAAGCCCGCGTGCATTTCGCCACTAATGCTGCGTGCGTAGGCTCTTGCGCTGATGTCTGCGGGCCACGCTTTGCCATGCAGGTAGTGTTCATTGACGTACTCGCAAATAGCCAGCGAATCCCAAATAGTGCTTTCATTATCTATGAGCACAGGTACACGGTTACTCGGTGAGTGAATACTGAGTCGTTGACTCAAATCTTGCGCGCGCAGCGATTCTACGGTTTCCGTAAAGTCGAGCTCAAAATGGCTGAGGAGTAGCCAAGGTCTCAGTGACCACGACGAGTAGTTTTTGTTGCCAATCACAAGATGCATGGTATCTCCTGGCATTCTGTTGCCACAATGCGCTAAATAATGCGCAGTATCTTAAATCTGGCATACTGCAAAGCAACCTATTAAAGCTTAAGAGATATGGCGCACCACAGCATTCTTGACCTCGTTCCCATCACCGCCGGTAGTGACGCGGGGTGTGCCCTTGAGCGCAGCCGCCAGCTGGCTATTGCGGCCGAGGGTTGGGGCTACCACCGTTACTGGGTCGCCGAGCATCATAACATGCCAGGTATTGCCAGCTCAGCCACGGCGGTGGTGATTGGGCATCTTGCGTCGGCAACCAAAACGATACGTGTGGGTTCAGGAGGCATCATGCTACCTAATCACGCACCGCTGGTGGTTGCTGAACAATTCGGCACGCTGGCGTCGCTGTATCCGAATCGTATCGATCTCGGTATTGGTCGTGCGCCGGGTACTGATGGGCTAACCATGCAGGCATTGCGCCGCAACCTCACTGCGAGTGTTGATGATTTTCCGCAGGATGTGTTGGAACTGCAGCGCTATCTAGGCCCGAAACAGCCTGGCCAGCAGGTGAGTGCTACGCCGGGCACTGGCACAGAGGTACCTATTTGGATTTTGGGTTCAAGCTTATATGGCGCCCAACTTGCGGCTGCACTCGGTCTGCCCTTTGCCTTCGCTTCTCATTTTGCGCCAACGTATCTCATGCAGGCTATCAAGGTCTATCGGGAACAATTCCGGCCTTCCGCCGCCCTTAATGCGCCCTATGTCATGTTGGGCTTTAATTTGTGCGTCGCAGACACTGACGAGCATGCGCGGTTTTTGCGTTCATCTTCGCTGCAAGCATTCGTCAATTTACGGCGCGGCACTCCCGGGCCGCTTCCTGAGCCCATTGAGGATTTTGAGGCGAGTCTTTCGATGGCAGAGCAACAGATGATTGACACCATTGGCCAGTGCTCCGCGGTCGGCAGCCTGGCGACAGTTGAGGCGCAAATGGCTGCGTTCTTAACGCAAACCGGTGCCGATGAGCTGATGCTGGTCTCGTCTATTTTTGATCCCGAGCTGCGACTGCAAAGTTATGCGCTTGGCGCTGTGGCGATGCAAAATTTAGCCCGCAGCGGCGTATCACAGCAAATTGCCGGCTAGCCTAAATGTAACTATTAGTTCATGGCGGTTTGTGGACGGCATACTCGAGGACGGCGGCAGCTTGTTCAATACACGGCACATCTCAAACCTGTTGTGCCCAGATGCCCGCGTTGCCGCGCGCTTTTATTGAGCGCGACATAAAACTTCATAATAGAGGACTCGCTATGAGTTTGAGGATACCTGCCGTTGCCCTAGGGTTCTTGATGTCAGCCGCATCCGTATCTACAGCGAGCACCGCCGAGCCCGCAGTGCTTCAGCCCGCAGAGCAGCGTATCGCGCAATGGGTCGATGCCCATGTAGAGGAAGCGATCGACCTGCTGGCCGAGACGGTCAATATTAGTAGCGGCACCATGAACCCGCAGGGTGTACGCGAGGTGGGCCGTGTTATGCAGCGCGAACTCAACGGGCTGGGCCTAAATACGCGTTGGATCGACATGCCCGCTGAAATGAACCGCGCCGGCCATCTGTTCGGTCGCAAAGAGGGCGTGGGTAAAAAGTTTCTCATGATCGGGCATCTCGATACGGTTTTCGAGAGTGATGATAGCTTCCAGGCATTCCAGCGAGATGGCGACACCGCCACAGGGCCCGGCATCGCCGACATGAAGTCGGGCAATGTAGTGATGGTTTATGCCCTAAAAGCCCTTCAAGAGGTTGGAGCGTTAGAGGCCATTCCGGTTGTGGTCGCTTATACCGGTGATGAAGAGAGCAGCGGTAAACCGCTGTCGATCTCGCGCAAAGACCTTGTTGAGGCCGGCCAGTGGGCGGATATTGCGCTCGGTTTTGAGGGTGCAATTTATGCCGACGGCGCGGATTGGGCCACGATAGCGCGCCGTAGTGCCAGCAGTTGGACCTTGGAAGTCACCGGGAAGCAGGCGCACTCGGCGGGTATTTTTAGCGATGAGGTTGGTGCCGGTGCTATCAATGAGGCCGCCCGTATTCTGCAAAGCTTCTACGCTGAAATTCGCGGTGAGTATGGGCTCACTTTCAACGCTGGCACTATACAAGGTGGAACTACGGTCACTTATGATCCGCAAGAAAATCGCGGTGAAACGTTTGGCAAAACGAACGTGGTGCCTAACA
>Ga0209652_1001069_pt1 | contig 22534 bp, 23 predicted proteins | sample SaaInl74LU_5_DNA_FD_184641 | JGI IMG/M metagenome (GOLD analysis project Ga0209652, IMG submission 184641) | Marine microbial communities from expanding oxygen minimum zones in the Saanich Inlet - ESP_74LU_5_DNA (SPAdes) (version 2) | ecosystem: Environmental > Aquatic > Marine > Intertidal zone... | reverse complement strand
TACTCTCCGGTATCATGGTGATCCGTGCAAAAAACCCTGTATACTCCGTTCTTTTTCTTATCTTAGTATTTTGTAATGCTTCCGGATTACTTCTACTCATTAACCTTGACTTCTTTGCCATGGTTTTTTTAGTTGTATATGTTGGAGCAATTGCAGTTCTTTTCCTTTTCGTAGTGATGATGCTGAACATCAAGTTAGCAGAAATCAACGATAATATTCTCCGTTACTTACCAATCGGTGGAATGTTTGGCCTATTGTTTCTTGCAGAAATTCTTTTACTGCTTGAACAAGACCTTGTACCAGTTGTTCTTTACCATACAAATGGCATACTTCCATTTATGGAATATATCATGATGTTTGTTACCTTTTTTGCATGGAGTGCTGTATGTGTTTTATGGGTATGTGTTTCACAACCATGGACACTCCCTTCAGTTCTCTCACAATGGGGGACATGGCGTAACCAACTTATGTATAAAGTCAACACATATAGTAGTTTAACAATGCATGATGCATACAACTATGAAAATGTAGATTATGTACTCTGGCCTCATACAATGGAACAAACCACAACCGTTCATACACTTGGACATGTAGTATACACATACTATATGGTATTTTTTATTATGGCCAGTGTCATCTTATTAATTTCGATGATTGGTGCTATTGTACTTACCATGCATAAAGGTGTATTTGTGAAACGACAAGAAGTATTTGAACAAAATACACGCGATTTTTCAAAGACCTTACAGAAAATCAAAAATATGTAAGTGTCCGAACAATGTTTTTTTAAACCCCTTCTTTTTGAGGGGGTAGAGTCTTGAGAACTACACAAAAACACAATCTTCAGTAGCTCAGTGGTAGAGCGAATGGCTGTTAACCATTAGGTCGTTGGTTCAAGTCCAACCTGGGGAGAAAGCATTGTATCTGGAAATGTGTTTAAAAAACTCACTTCCACATAACATGCTTTATATCTCGAACATATGTAACATGTTGAATAAAACTCATAAAATATATGACACAGCAGTTTGGCTTCCTGTTTTCAAATAGTGTGGAATTCCACACTTTTTACTGCTTTATTTTTATTTATTGCGTAGCAGCATTGGTAATGACTCTCAATGTATATTTTTCACCGTGTTTGCAGAAAGACTGTAAAACATTTCTTACACGAATCAAAACCAGCGATAGTCCAGTACTTTACAAAGGAGCACAACTATGGTTTTTTTTCTCCTTTATGTTGCCAACACGTGTATTCATCATGTCTTCAATAATTCAGTCTCTCTCTTTCCCTTTCATCGTTGGGGCAACCATTCTTTCTGGATTACCTGTCATACGAACTGTTTTACTCGCATGGTTTTTCATTTTATCGGAAAACATGAGTGTAGGATTTTTTTACCACAATTCGTCAAGATTCAAAAGAGTTTTTGACCTATTTTGCGGGGGAAGTGACATGGTGTTGCTTTTCTTAGGCAATACCGGGAGCACCGCTCTACGTGAATTTATTCAAGCTGTAAAAGCTGTTGGTGTGGGGAGCGCCGGAGTCCTCATTGAAGACTTTGCTGCTAATGTGTATAGTTTTGGTGACGCCCATCTTCAAAAAATATATAATCCAAATCTGGATTTTAACCAAACTTGGAAAGGGGCTAAGGCTGGTTTCAACGATTCTTTACCACTGCGAAACGCTGTGAAGTATTTTTGGAAATAACGTTTTACAACTTGTTTTTGATGGATACACTTGCAAAAGTTTTGGTAGATAGAGTCTACCAGAAGATTGTGAATCTCGTATATTTAATACTTAAAGAAGGGACTGACACGTTCTTTCTGCTTAACAAAGCGGTAAAAGTATTTTCCACGCTTTCTTCCAACAAAAATTCAAAGAACCTATGACACGAGTATTTCTTTTGATTGGTGCACTTCTGTGCCCAAGTATTTGTTTTCTGGATGCACCTCTGCCATGGCAAATTGGTTTCCAAGATCCAGCGACCCCTATTGCACAAGGTATTCAAGATCTTCATCATGACATTTGTTTTTTCATGGTAGTGGTTTTAACCTTTGTAATTTGGATGCTTTGCCGTACTCTTTGGCATTTCCATTGGACAAAAAACCCAGTCCCTTCAAAAATTATTCATGGAACTTTTATTGAAGTTGCATGGACGGTAACACCAAGTCTTATTCTTATGGTAATTGCAGTGCCTTCATTTGCACTTCTTTATTCTATGGATGAGATTGTGGATCCTTCTATTACTCTCAAAGCAATTGGCCACCAGTGGTATTGGACATACGAGCTTTCAGATTATTCAGCAAACGATGAGCAATCTGTTGTGTTTGACAGCTATATGGTTCCAGAGGATGATCTAGAGCTTGGTCAACTTCGTTTACTTGAAGTAGATAACCGTGTAGTTCTTCCTGTACATACACACGTACGAGTAATTGTAACTGCTGCTGATGTTTTACATAGCTGGGCAGTGCCATCATTAGGTGTAAAGTGTGATGCGGTACCAGGTCGTTTAAATCAAACATCTTTCTTTCTTCGTCGCGAAGGTGTCTTTTACGGACAATGTAGTGAAATTTGTGGTGCAAATCACGGATTCATGCCTATTGTTGTTGAAGGCGTGGCGTTAGATGAGTATATTTCATGGGTATCAAACAAAATGGAAGAGATGTAAATCTTTTCGAAGAGATGTAAATCTTTTCTATGAGCATTTCTAAAGAGCTTTCTTTAGAGTTCGAGATATCTTACCTGTTCTGTTCCCATAGAATGGAAACACATAAGCGTATTGTGTAATGAAAAACACGTAAAATATGCAAAACAAGTGTTCTTTTTAACCCCTCTTCAAAAGGTGTTGGTAAACAGAAGACAAGCGTGTCACTTGCTTCCATGTGACTCGAAGAGCTCTCTTCTCGAACCCCCAAGGGCGCCATTGGCGAGCTGCTTTGGAGTGGAGGGCGAATGTATTGCATGTTCTTTTGAGACATAGCCTTGAGGGGTTCATGTGCTTCATGCACAAAAAACCAACTATTTATGAGTCAACACGCACAAAAACATCCTTTTCATCTCGTGGATCCAAGTCCATGGCCTCTCTTTGCTTCTCTTGGTGCTTTCTCTACTACCATTGGTGCTGTTATGTATATGCATGGGTATATGGGTGGAGAAATGCTTGCTTCTCTAGGCTTTTGTATGGTTCTTTACACCATGTATGTATGGTGGCGTGATATTATCCGTGAATCAACATTTCAAGGGCATCATACAACTACAGTACAATTAGGTTTACGTTACGGCATGATTTTATTCATTGTTTCTGAAATCATGTTTTTCTTCGCTTTCTTTTGGGCGTTTTTCCATTCAAGTCTTGCGCCATCTATTGAAATTGGAGCAATGTGGCCACCTAAAGGAATTGAGGTTCTCAACCCATGGGATATCCCATTTCTAAATACTGTGATTCTTCTTACATCTGGTGCTTCTGTAACATGGGCACACCATGCAATTCTTGCAGGTCAACGTGGACAAGCCATGTTAAGCTTACAAGTAACCATTCTATTAGCAGCATTCTTTACAGCTCTTCAAGTAATGGAATATATTGAAGCTCCATTTACCATTACCGATGGTATTTATGGTTCGACTTTTTACCTTGCCACTGGATTTCACGGTTTTCACGTGTTCGTGGGAACTGTATTTCTTTTTGTATGTCTTGTACGTGTATACAAGCAGCATTTCACAATCAACCATCATTTTGGATTTGAAGCCGCCGCATGGTACTGGCACTTTGTGGATGTGGTCTGGTTATTTCTTTTTGTTGCTATTTACTGGTGGGGTGGAAACTAAGAAGTGTGAGAACAAACAGAATTCTTTGTAAACAAGGGATTTTATTTTGTATCACTCTTTCGCTCCTTCGAAAACACAATGTTTCGCACCATCAATGATGGTGCGATTACTCCGAAGGTTGTGTCTCTCATGAGCTCGCCCTCAAAGAGCTCCTTTGGAGAATGGCGCTTTTTGAGGTTTAAGACCATCCAAGAATGGGCTCCAAACCTCCCGCCATTTCTCGAACCCGGAATCTCGAAAAGCATGTTTGAGAGTAGAGAAAACAACTGCATCGAAGCTCATGTTGTGTTAGCCTAAGAACACATATGCAATCTTATATGTCCATAAGAAAAGACTTTGTGGAAAGAGGAAAAAGAACACAGTAAAACATGTACTTAAACTGAGTAATACTGCTTTTTCATGATCCATTTGTTTGAACGTTACAACTTGAGTTGGTTGCTCAAAATACATTGTTTTAATCACACGAATGTAATAAAAACAACTTACCACACTACTTAATACACCAAGTACTGCAAGACCGTATAATGATGAGCCCATTGCTGCAAAGAAAAGATAAAATTTACTGCAAAAGCCTGCTAACGGTGGAATACCTGCCATTGAAAATAAAGTTGCACTCATTGTCAATGCTAACACTGGATGTGTTTGTGCAAGTAAACCTAAATCTTGAATATATTTAATACGATGGTTGCCACTTTGATCTACACATGATAAAATAGCTGCAAACATGTTTACTGTCATGATCACATAAATCACAAGATAAAGTAATACAGCATGTAATCCTTCAACTGTTCCACAACATAAACCAATGAGTAAATAACCAACATGCCCAACAGAACTGTACACAAGCAGACGCTTGATCTTTTTCTGTGCCATTGCACCGAATGCACCAATTAAAAGTGAACATACACTACAAAAGAAAAGAACATATTGCCACGCAAAAAGCATGTCATAAAAACTGCAAAGTAACAGACGTACAAATACACCAAGTAATGCGATCTTAGGCGTAATTGCAAAAAAAGCAGTTACAGACGTAGGTGCTCCTTCGTATACGTCCGGTGCCCAAAAATGGAAAGGTGCTGCAGTAAGTTTAAAAAGAAAACCTACAGCTAATAAACACATACCAATATGGACAAGAGAATGATGTGATTGCATGTGTGATGAGTATGCAAGACATTTTGCAACATCCTCAAAGTTTGTCATACCTGTAAATCCATACACAAGCGAACAACCAAATAAAAGAATTCCTGAAGAGAAAGCACCTAGAAGAAAATACTTTAATCCAGCTTCTGTTGAAAATTCAGAATGACGCTTAGAGGCTGCAAGAACATAAAAACATAAACTTTGCATCTCAATTGCTAAATACATGGAAATAAAATCATATGATGACACAAGAAATAACATGCTAATGGTTGAAAATAATAATAAAATACTATATTCAAACACATTTAATAGAGATGTTTTTAAGTAATCCATAGACATCAACATAGCTGCTGCTGCACTACAAAGAATCATAGCTTTTAATAAACCAGTAAGTTCATCAATCACAAAACTATTGTAAAAACACACCATTACTGAAAAAGGCATATGCATGGTAAGTAAAAATGTGCAAAATAAACTCCACACACCTAACCAAGCTACTGTATGTACAAGTACGGGATAGCCATGCGCTTTTGATGTACTCCATACTACACCAAACATAAGTAACAACATAGTTACTGTTGTAAGGAACAGCTCTGGAAATAACGCATAAAAATCATTTTCAAACAAATGGATGAAATGCATATTTCATTCTTTTTTTCTCATATTCTGCATATAGAGAATGCAGACTAGCCTCTTGTTTAAAGAGACATCCCTTTCAAAATACTATGCTTGTTTCCAAAGGAACTCGTCAGCGACGCCCGCCATCTCGAACTTCGAAAAATGCCTTTCTCCACTCCAAAGGAGCTTTTTGAGAACAAGGTCGTTTGGAAGAGCGCCCTTTGTGGTTTGAAGTTCGAATTTGGATACACAAGCTGTGAAATTGAGTTAAGGGTAAAAAAAGGCAAATATTGAATACATATTAAAAATGAATTGTATAAGAAAGGCGCTTTGTTCTAAAGTCAGCAATTTGGGACAAAAAGGTATTTTATGAACATAACTCGCTGTTGTTTGGCGTTTTGAAAAGCGTTTTGTTTGGAAGGAAAACAACTTTCCTATAGTGCTTTGCTTGTCTCGCTGCGCACCGCAGAAGCGAGTGCTTTGCTTGTCTCGCTCTCCAAAGGAGCTCTTCAAGGCGCACCGCAGAAGCGAGCCCCCTTCTTCGAAGGAACACAACCTTCGGAGTGACGGAAATGCCACACGGTATAAGCCGTGTGACAAACAATTGGTTTACATATATGCGCCATGTTGGATGACATTGGCAACAGACATGTGCATTGGTTCTAAAAACACTTGAGGATATACACCCATCCAAAGAATAGCTGCTACAAATGGAACAAACATCCAAAATTCGCGGCGATTCACATCGGCAAAACGATCGATGTAAGTTGGTTTAAAGTTTCCAAACACTACACGATTGTATAACCAAATGGAATAAGCACCACCAAGGATCATTCCGGTTGCTGCTAATGTAGCAATCCATGTATTGGTTTGAAAGGTTCCAGTAAGGATAAGGAATTCTCCAACAAAGCTACTGGTTCCTGGTAAACTAAGGTTTCCCATTGTAAATACAAGGAAAAAGAACGAAAAGAGTGGCATTACATGTACGACACCTCCGTAATATTGGATAAGACGTGTATGTGTACGGTCATATAATGTACCAACGCATAAAAACAATGCAGAGGCAACAAATCCATGACTTAACATCAGTAATAATGCTCCTTCAATTCCTTGAACATTGAGACTAAATAATCCAATAGTTACAAAGCCCATGTGTGCAACGGATGAATACGCAATGATTTTTTTTAAATCAATTTGACGTAAAGTGGTAAGCGACGCATATACAATCCCAATAATACTCATTGTATAAATAAGTGGGGTAAAGTAAAGAGAAGCTTCTGGAAATAATGGGATAGAAAAACGAAGAAACCCATATGTTCCAAGTTTTAGAAGAATACCTGCAAGGATAACGGATCCGGCAGTTGGTGCTTCTACGTGTGCTTCAGGTAACCAAATGTGCATTGGTACCATAGGTACTTTCACTGCGAATGATGCAAAGAATGCAAGCCATAAAAGCAGTTGACGACGCTCACTGAATGCAGATACAAGTAAAACTTGTAAATCTGTAGTGCCTACTTGGAAATAAATAAGCAGAATAGCTAAAAGCATTAACACAGATCCAATTAATGTATAAAGGAAAAATTGGTATGCTGCGCGAATCTTTCGTGCACGTGAGCCCCATACACCAATAATTAAGAACATAGGAAGCAGAACACTTTCAAAGAATACATAGAAAAGCAGTAAATCAAGCATACAAAACACAGCAAGCATGCATGTTTCTAGTACAAGAAAAGCTACACAGTATTCTTTTACATGTTTGGTAATGTTTACCCAACCTACAAGTAAACAAATAGGCACAAGAAAAGTAGTTAACACAATAAAAAATAAAGAAATCCCGTCAATACCGATGTACACATTCATGTTTAAAAAAGGTAACCACCCAACCATTTCTACAAATTGAAACTTTGCTGTGGAACTATCAAACAGAAGCCAAACACCTAACGAAACCACAAAATTCACAAGACTTGCACTTAATGCAACCGTTTTAATAGCACGTACATTCCAACTTGGAATACACATTACTACAAATGCAGCCACAAGTGGACAAAGCATAAGGAAAGATAAGAAACAAAACATACTGTCTACGCTTTTTGTTTCTTCAACCAGTAAAACACATGGTTGAAAACACCTTCAGAAAGTCTTCTCAAACCTCAAAGAATGCTATTAGCAAGCCTTTTTGGAGTGGAGAAACAGCTGAGATGAATCGCCTAGTGCGAACAAAAGACGACAAAAAAAATGGAAAAAAGTGAATGATTTCTCATTCAAAACACTCCGAAGGTTGCGTTCCTTCGAAGAAAGGACTCTGTTTTTGCAACAGCTTTTAAACAGACGCGGAAAGAACTCGCCTTCCAACCTCAAAAAGCGAGCACTATTCTTCACTCCAAAGGAACTCGCCACAGGCGCCTTTTGGGGTTCGAGAAGAGAGCTTTTCGAGGGCGAACTCCTGTGGAGATGGGTGCACTTTGGGGTTGAAGATTTTCAAAGAAACGAGTACGGATGTTTTCGTTTATGTGAAAAACGAACCAATCGTTTTGTTTTCTCCAAGCACAACCTTCCCCCACATAAAGAGTGGAGAAAGTGTGTATATATTGAAAGTCGAGTCTTCACTTTGTCGAACCATCTCTCTTAAATAGAGAGGTTTTCTGGAGTGGACACGCATTTTTCAAAATGTACACTTGTTGTGTATTACTTTTGTGTGTGGTGATAAAAGATAAAGCTAAGAACGAATACACCGTATAGACGGGTATCCATCCAAGGAGAAAGGACATCCCAAAAGCCTACGACTGCAACACAAGCACTTACACCACAAAGCATGAGTAATGCGTAGTGATAAATGTAGCCACTGTGCATATTACGCATATGTGTCATTGATTCTGTACACACTTGCATGATACCTGCAGGTCCAATAAGTTCAATAAATCCTTTATCTAATGCTTTAAATGATACATGGTAACCAAATTGTAAAGCATTTTGTCCTACGTAATCGTTGTATACTTTGTCAAATAACCAACGTTTGTTCAGGAAGATATAAAGTTTTCGTCCTACTTGGCTTGTTTTCATCATATAAGCAAATCCACTTCCAAGAATATTAATGTTGAGTGCAAATAAAGCACCAAGTACACTAAATACAATAGGGATGAATTTGATAGATTGTGGAATATATTCCGATTCTAAAATGATGGTATTGGTTGGTAACGTAAATAATGCGTTATTCCAGAAAGGTGTCCCTAATCCAATCATCATATCTTTTCCAAGGTATCCTACAAAGATACTTCCGAATGCAAGAATAATCAATGGTAATGCCATTGGTAATGGTGCTTCGTGTACATTTGCAAAATTAGCTTTGAATGCATTCACTGGTCCTAAGAATGTAAGGAACAGAAGACGGAATGAATAATATGATGTAAACAATGCAGAAATAACGCCTAACCAATAAGCGAAATTGCCTCCAATTGTATATTTGGCATATGCTACTTCAAGGATAACATCTTTCGAGTAGAAACCGGTTAAGAAAGGGAATCCAATAAGTGCAAGTGAGCCAATAAGCATCATGGAATAAGTAAAAGGCAGAAGTTTCACTACACCTCCCATTTTTCGCATATCTTGTTCATCTGCTAATGCATGAATAACTGATCCAGCACTTAAGAAGAGTAAAGCTTTGAAAAATGCGTGGTTCATTAAATGAAACACACCAACCGCATACTGTGATAAACCACATGCAAACACCATATATCCTAACTGACTACATGTTGAGTATGCAATCACACGTTTTAAATCGTTTTGTACAACACCAGTGGTAGCTGCAAAAAAAGAAGTCATTGCACCAACAAGTGTAACAACAAGTAAAGCAGTAGGTGCATATTCAAATACTGGCGAACAACGTGCAATCATAAATACACCAGCTGTCACCATGGTTGCGGCATGAATAAGTGCTGATACAGGTGTAGGTCCTTCCATGGCATCTGGAAGCCAAGTATGTAAGCCAAGCTGTGCAGATTTTCCGACTGCTCCTACAAAAAGCAATAAGCAAATTGCAGTCAGTGCGTGTACATCCATATGGAAGAAAAGGAAAGAATCGTTTGCCATATGACCTGCGCATGCAAATACAGTTTGAAAGTCCACTGTTTTAAACACTGCAAAAATACCCATAATACCTAATGCAAGACCAAAGTCTCCCACACGATTCACAAGCATAGCTTTAATAGCTGATTTGTTGGCTTGTAAACGAGTGTACCAAAAGTTAATGAGTAAATAAGATGCAAGCCCTACACCTTCCCATCCAAAAAACATTTGGATAAAGTTGTCGGCTGTCACAAGCATAAGCATAAAAAATGTAAAGATAGACAAATACGACATAAAACGTGGTAAATGTGGATCTTCACCCATATATGCAATAGAATACAAGTGCACAAGTGTACTTACCACAGTTACCACAACAAGCATGACAACTGTTAAACTATCAAACATGAACCCCCATGATGCATCAAAAAGTTCACAATGAAACCATGGTGCAAAATGAATGTAACATGGGCTTCCACAAATACCTACTTCATAAAAAGCTACACATGACAACATGGCTGTGAAAGCTACACAAGCAGTACTAATTAATGGTGCGCCTCGGAAACCAAAGAAACGACCAAATCCACATGAAAGTAAAAAACCTACAAGTGGTAAACATACGAGTAAAAGATACATAAACTTTCCTCTCTTTTCCCGAAAAACATGTGTTTTCCGAACCATTCGTCTTTTCAAACGATTTCTCTTGTGGAACGTTGTTTTCAAAAGACTTCTCTTTCAAAACGCACCAAAAAAGAATTTACCCTCCGTCTCTACTCCAAAGGAGCTCGCCAATGGCGCCCTTGGGGGTTCGAGAAGGGAGATCTTCGAGACAAAGCAAAAAATGCTTCTCAGTGTTTCGAAGTGGATTTGAACCACTGACACAAGGATTTTCAGTCCTTTGCTCTAACCAACTGAGCTACCGAAACATCTGCACTCGCTTCTGCGGTGCGCCGTGAGACAAGCGGAGCACTCCGAAGGTTGTGTTCCTTCGAAGAAGGGGCTCGCTTCTGCGATGCGCCTCGAAGAGCTCCTTTGGAAAATGGCGCCCTTTGGAGGTCGAAGTATGAGGTTTAAAATCTTCCAACAACGTGAAAACTATTTTGAAAAATGAATGTGTTATATATTTGTGTATGAACAAAGCTTTCTTAACCTTCAAAGAAGAATAAAAGTTGTTTATTTAGACAATCAAAATTTCAGGATGTATTTATGTAAACTTTAGTCACATATGTTTTGGAGTGGATTTGAACCACTGACACAAGGATTTTCAGTCCTTTGCTCTAACCAACTGAGCTACCAAAACGTTTCTCTTTATTTAATACTTGCCATTTTTGACATTCCTCTTTTTGAGAATATTTCAAAAGTGCGAAGCATTTCTCTACTCTAGACAAGATCACCTTCGAACCTCCAAGAGCGCCTTCTTCGAAGAAGCACAACCGTCGGAGTGCTCCGCTTGTCTCGCTCTCCAAAGGAGCTCTTCGAGGCGCACCGCAGAAGCGAGTGCCTTTGGCGAGCTCTTTTAGAGTGGAGACAGGCGCCTTTCAAAGTTTCGAGGCACACCCCAAAAGTAAATGTTCTTTGAAGGTTTTTCAAAAAGAGAAATGTTTCTTCATTCTGTTCCCATTATAACGCTTGTTCTTAAGGTTTAGGTGGGCTTTCTTGGAAACGGGACCTTTGAAATTATGTATAGACAAAGTGCCTAGCTCATGTTTTTTTGTTGTTTTCAAAAAAGAATGTGAACAAAGCAGGTACAAAAAACAAAATGTATGGTATGACTCAGTCTGATTCTCTCTTTGCTAAGCAGTTGCATGGTCGTATGGCACAGCTTGGTTCAACTCAAGTTCATTCGTGGATGTTTCCATATGTACTTGGATATCGTGATCGTGTACCTTTTTTTAATGTAGAAGAAACGTTAATTGGCATGCAAAAAGCATTTCTTTTTGTGCAACAAATTCATGCACGAAAAGGGCATATACTGTTAGTGAATACACATCCAGCATTTGTGCCTTTGGTAAAAAAGACAGCATCTTTAATGAATCAACCGTATGTCAATGAGTATTGGATTGGTGGTTTATTAACAAACTGGCAACAATTGAAATATTCGGTACACGCGTATAAAAAGTTTGAAGTGTTTATGTCTTCTATGATGCGTGAGGATAATATTGTATTTCCGAAGTACGGGAAAGCCCAAAAACGTTTTGCAGGTGTTCAAAACATGCAACATATGCCTGATGCATTGATTTTATTTCAAGCTACAACAACTTATAAACATATTTTGGATGAAGCAAAACGTTTAAAAATTCCAGTGATTACTTGTATGGATACATATGCACCAAAAGTACATGTAGAATATCCTATTCCTGTGAATGTTCACTCGAAAGCATTTTTTCATTTTTTTTGCCGTTTACTTGTAAAAGTATGTGCACAAAAGAAGTAATGTGATTTTTGCGATACAACAGAAATCTTTTCCTTCCGAGGAGCTCCTTTGGAATGGAAAGAGGCGTTTTCTGAGGTTGAAGCCTTGAAAACAGGTTTGTTCAAAACACAACCTTTGAGTATTTTTGTGTATGCGCCATGTGTTTTTTGCATGGCGTATATCATGGGTCTTTTCTTCGAAGGCCTCAAAGGGCTCATAAGAAACACAACCTTCGGAGTATGTATGTCGAGCTGTTTTTGGAGTAAAAGGGTTCGAACCTTTGCATGTCGGTATCAAAAACCGATGCCTTTCCACTTGGCTATACTCCAGTCGGATGCATGCATTCATGTGAGCTAAAGATTTGCAGTTAAAAACGTATAGATGAGGGGAGTCCCTTTTTCGAGGAACATTGAAGAAGCAAGTCTTTTTTTCAAAGGTGTTCATTCCATTCCAGAGGTGCTCTTTGGGATTGGAGGTTTAGGGGAGAGAGCTTTTCTCCAAAGGAGCTTTTTGAGAGAGACGCAACCTTGGGAATGTTTTGGCAAAATAAGTCCCTCTTTGGAAGGGACATATTTTTAGGAGTATACTACCACCATCGTCTACGTACATGGTTTCGATTATGTTCGGCTTGTTTATGTATACCGTGTTTTGCTTGGCATGCAGCTCCTTGATGTTTATACGCGTCATATATTTCTTGTGCAAGAAAGTATGCAAAAGTGTACATGTCGTGATGTTTATTTGTGTAGGATGCTTTTTGGTGTTTGGTTCGTGCTGTTTGTACAAGAGCTCGAAGTGCTTGGTTTTCTTGTTTATGCACTGGTAATGTTGCAGGGATAAACTGTGTTCTGCCACCAAAGCGAGCTTTTCGTAATTCAAAAGCAGGTTTGACATTCTGAATCGCGGTATGAATCATGTCTAATGCATGGACGTCTTTGTTATTTTGAGGAGAAAGACCCTGTAACATTCTTAACACTGTATTCATGGTGCGAGCTGCTTTTGCTTTTTGCCCTCGTTTCATAATGAAACTGATACATTTGGCCAACAACGGAATATCTTGCATCTCCTGTTCTGAAAATACTATGTGTTCGGTTTCACGTGTTTGGTTTGTTTTCTGATTTTTTAGAAGATTTTGTTTAGACGCTTGTGACAGGCTAGCATTCGCTTTTACTGTACGCAGCGATGGAATCGGAGCACTAGACGTTTTCTCTTGTGATGCGTGGTCAGACACAGTAGCTTGTGGTGTATGTTTTTTTCTTTGTATTAAAAAACGTATCACTTTGGCTGCATGAGTTGACGGAGTTGTTGGAGAAACTGTGATTTGTGCCTGTTCTGCCCATTCGTGTGAAAAAGGTTTAGTAAGCATTTCAATGCTATGCAAGGTTTTATTATATTGGTGTTTTATACGCTTTTTGGTTTTTTTGTGCCATATTTAGATCGGCCTTGCTTTCGTTGTTTTAATCCCTGCGCATCTAAAATGCCTCGGATCACTTTATATTTAATACCTGGCATATCTTTTACACGCCCGCCACGTACAAGTACAACAGAATGTTCCTGGAGGTTATGTCCTTCACCTGGAATATATGCAATAATTTCGCGTGTATTACTTAATCGAATTTTAGCAATTTTTCTAATTGCTGAGTTAGGCTTTTTAGGTGTTTTTGTATACACACGCATACATACTCCACGTTTTTGTGGACTGCCTTTTAATGCAGGTGTTTTTTTATCACGCATGCGAGTTTTGCGCGTACGTTGTTGAGTTCCCAAAAGAAGTTGATTCATTGTGGGCATAAGAAAGTATTTTTTTTTGCATGCACAAGAAGCACCAGTACAATACATACTGGTGCATGGCATAGTGTTTTAACGTGGAACGTATTGAAGAAGAGCTTTTTCAAACTTTCCTAAAAACGGTACCAACACAAGGAAGTATACAAAGAAGTATACAGATGCAGCTTGACCAATAAATACATATGGATCTTCTACAGGTTGGCAACCAATCCAGCCTAACAGTAAACAATCCGCAACAAGTAACCAAAACAGTTTCTTGTAAAGTGGTCGGAAGTTTGAACTTCGGATATCTGATGTGTTAATGAATGGCAGCAGAAGCAGCGACACAAACACAAGACCGATTGCAGCTACACCACCAAGCTTATTCGGAATGCTTCGTAGAATTGCATACACAGGAAGGAAATACCATTCTGGTACAATGTGTGCAGGTGTAGACATTGGGTTTGCTGGAATATAGTTATCTGGGTGACCAAGTGCGTTTGGTGCGAAATAGATAAAAAATGAAAAGAAAAGTGCAAAAGCTACCCAACCCACAAGATCTTTGAGAAGGAAATATGGATAGAATGACACTTTATCTACTGTTGCAAGACAACCTAATGGATTGTTTGAACCATATTGGTGTAATGCCGCAAGGTGTACAATACTTGCTCCTGCAATAATAAAAGGCAGAAGGTAATGTAAACTAAAAAAACGGTTCAGGGTTGCGTTATCTACAGAGAATCCACCCCATAACCAATATGTAATATCCATTCCTACAACAGGGATAGCTGATGCAAGAGACGTAATTACTGTAGCCAATAGTTTTTGCAATGCGCTTAAAAACAAATCGAACACATTTGTTTGTTTTTCTAAGCCAAGACTGTACTTCACTCCCTGAAAGGTATTACGTGAAGCCCTAGAAATACATACCCGCTTTCTGACAGAATATGAACCACCCCCAAAGTTTTCACAGGAGCTCGCCATTTCTTGAGAATTGAAACCTTCGAACAAACAACCCTTTGTTTTGTTGAAGCCAGTCAATACAAAACAGTATGTACCAAAAACCCCGACTGTACATTAAGCACCATTTCAGGCACCCACAAGTGATCCAGTCTGTAGCGATTGATCAATCAACCGACGGTCTGAAAAGAAAAACACTTTTTTTAACCGTTTTCACAAGTGTTGCACGTGTTCCCTTTTTTTATACAAACATGATTCGTGCTCGGATTGAAATGCCAAGCAACCCTCTAGAAGGTGTTTCATGAACACACAATGTATGTTTTTGCTTGAACCACTGAATAGAATAAAAAAGAATCCTTTTTTCATTGACGATTACAAGGATTTTTGCACACGTACTATAAAACAATATCACTTTTTTCTTTTTTGAAAAGCATGAACACAATTTCAAGCCTGCATACTTGCAAGACTTGCTCAAAAGCTTTAAACACAAAAATATTGCTTCTCCTTATATACTTTGCTTGGATTTGACAAATCGTAGTTTATATTGCATACTTGGGTGAACCCAAGGCAAAATCAGCTGAGCAAACTTTGCTGCATCTTTTTGACCAAACACAAGTACTGGTTGAGATTTGTCAAAAGAAAGCTTTGAACACACCTTAAACTTCATGAATAAAATGTGTTGCACACGTTGAAGGTCTTGTTTTGTAAAACAATGTGTTGCGATTTTAAGACCTCCAGTCGAAGGATTCCCGGAAACACTTCCATCATCCATAAACCATAATGCAAGACTCATCGGTGTTAGCCATTCATCAAGTTTTTGTGGTATTCTTTTTCGTGGTTTCAAACAGGAAAGAGTCTTGTCCTGTACATATGGTTGGAGTGGTTTTTGTGAGATTGGTGTATAGAATGCATCGTATAACCAATTCAGGTTGCTATAAGACCAGGTTCGAAAACGTATTGTCCAGCGTACTGTATTTTGTTTACCAATTCGTTTGTATTGTTTTGGTTTTTGTGGTGAACAGTAGCCATATGTAGCAAATTGTGTGTGTAACCAGTGAAGATATTCTTGGTTTTTTGCTTCTTGTGAGAATACAAATCGTGTAGCATTGTGTCTCTTTTCAAGACTTCCATCACCAAGTAAGTTGCCAATCATAAGTTGTAAAACAAACGTTGGATGTGGACCAATTCGTGTAGATGCTCTTTGTTTTGTGTGATAGTGTTTCATCTTGGGCACTTTTGTTTACCCCAAAAACTCATTTGGCCCCATGGTAATACATAACCAATAAAGGCTGTAAGAATCATAAGAAGAAGGATAACTACACCAACAATCCATACAAGTTCACGTGGACTTGCGTAGCTTCCGTAGTATAAACCACGAAACAGGTGAAGGTATACAACGATAAAGAACATACTTGCGCCATTAGCGTGCATGTAACGTAAGAACCATCCGCCATTTACGTCACGCATAATGTGTTCTACACTTACAAATGCAAGGTCAACATGAGGTGTATAGTGCATGGCAAGGAAAATACCTGTAGCAATCTGAACAATTAGACAGATACCAGCAAGTGATCCAAATCCCCACCAGTAACTTAGATTACTTGGTGTAGGGTAATCAATTAAATGATCGTTTACAGTCGCTAATAACGGCTGCTTTAAAAGAGAAAGTCGACGCATACTTTTCTTGTTTTTTTGTTCACACCTCCAAGTGGAAGCGTTGCGTTGTACAAGGTGAAATGCCTTGCACAAACAATGTTTTAATGAATGCAGATGAATTGCTCAGGCTAACCAACACTCCGAAGGTTGCGTTTCTTCGAAGAAGGGACTCCGAAGTTGCCTCTCCCTGCGAGGGAAAGCCCCATCAGTTGTGCTGGGTTGCGTATGCATGGCAGCTCAGCGTACATGAGTTAAAGACGCAGAAGGAGGCGTCGAAGGAGTACTTGGTTTCTGGTGACAAACGACATCACGTTGTGATATGTCGATAGATCAACACCAATCTCGGTAGCGCTGCCGGCATTTTCCGGCGCAGGGAACATGTCCGTTTGGACAATGCTGTCCGTCCGGGTGAGCGCCGTTCCAATGGTTGTGTTCGTCTGGACAGCCCTTTCGACCCCAGTGACGAGGTCGCCACCATCCGCAAGGCATTGCACAACCCCTAAAGAGGGGAAGAAGAAGCACATTGCCGACACCAAGGGCATCAATACACGCGATCAGGATAGCTAGTGAAATGGCCGCGTGTCAGCAATACTTGACCATAAGGCCCAAATACTGAGGCATAATAGCACCCCCAGGAGCAGCATAATGCTGCCTATAATGAGTGTTTCCAGGCTGGCAAATAGCTCGCCCGTCCACGCTGACTCCACCACAGAAAATGCAGTGGATGAACGTATAAAGAACTGGATCACTCCTCCACCCACACAACCCAGAACAAACATCGTGAGATGTGTGAGGGTGCGTATCCACGAGCTGCAGTCCATAATGTTATTCATGGCGCGCTCATGCACCGCTAGGGTGGCTATCATGTGGGTTTCCACCTGCTGCAGTTGCAGATACGTGTACACACATGTGAGCGCAAGTAAAATGGTACACCCAGGAACAAGGATCAGCAGCAGCTGATCGAATCGATTTGATTTCATACCTATTCTTTTTTTTTTGTTGTAAGCCCATCTACAAGCGGAGGCTTGTGGCTTGATGGGTGTAACGCACTGTGGAGTATCCACAGTACCACTGTGAGAAGTATCCCACAGATTAAAAACCCAATCGCACATTCTAGGCTATGCGAGAATTCGATCGGGTGAAGCGGAAAGAAAGGTGTACTCTCGTACACGGATGGCATAAAGCCACCTGAGCCGCCCCAAAAATAAGCTAATCCGGTAACACCGGAAATAAGACCTAGCAGGACGAAAATGTATGTCGCCCATGTGTCCAGGGAAGTCACACTTTTCATTGTGTGGTACACTTTCTGCTCTTGAGCTATGAACTGCGCGAGCAGGTTTTGGTCCATTGACTTCATGCACCATACTAGGTATAAGAGGTTCCCAGTGCAAAGGAGTAGCACTAGGACCATGAAAATAAATGCGATGCGAACGCCTGAGTCTAACTGCTCACCGTTTTTCAGCCACATCATACGTGTATTCTTTTTTTTGTCTTACTTTCCGAGTCTCAAAGAGCTCAGGATAAAAAAAGGGTAAATATTCCCCGTAAATCAAAGAATGAAGGCTACCAACACCTTTCGATGTTGGTTGTTTTACATTTACACGCCGCCGCATGTAAAAAAGATGTATTGAGGTTATTTACATCACACCAATAAAAGACCGAAACACACATTCCATATGAACAAACATAAGCTTATGAACCGGATACATGTACCAAGCATCATACAATGCATGCCATCACTGTAATGCAATGAATCAGTATGATAATTAGCCACAATAAACTCTCTGAAAAAGAGAGATGCAAAAGAATCTCATCTAAATGTGTATAAACAAGTTTTTTTAGTAACGCGAAAATGGTTTAGGATCAATCTGCATGAGCTGCAACGTAGAGGCGCTGCAATGTGTTCGTACTTGACCAATGTTCTCTTTAATCCACTTATCCTGCAAATCTGAGTCTAAGAGAAGCGTTTGTGGATCTACAAAATCCCATGGATTATATCCTGGGACATGAAGGAGAAACCCATTACGCAGGGACGGAATTCTAGTTCCAAGTTCATAACTATATCCTGCGTTGAAAGGACCGAACTTTTGTAATATCTGCATAGGTATTGTGGTTTCCATCCCGGGGATAAAAGATCCCAATTGAAGTCCTGTTGAAATCCCCGCAGAGGTACCAACTATGACTTTTCCAGTCCACTCGTAACACACCTTACACGCAGCTGTAAATATGCCTCGTACCGGAGTATTACGGTAAAAGATGATATGTAAGTTTGCAACTAGCTCAATTGTTGCACTCACAACAAATACCGTGCTCCCCATCATCCAGGCAATCGAAAACTTGCTCCCCCACAACCACTTTTCCACTTCTGGCATAAACCCGCTCATAACCCGTGCCGTCTCTTCCATGGGCAGATTGGCCAGGAAGTAGAAACCGGCTATCCACAAAGCAATGGCTAAACCATACAGTCCACGTATAACGTAAGTTAAGTAACGTAGATCCTGATCTTTCTCCCAGTGTGATTGGATGGTTTTGACGTCTTTTGCCATAATGACAAGTTGCTTTTGCGCTCTCTCAGAAAATTGGGCAAAAAAGACAAAACATACCACACATGTTACGTAGGTAACATACATCGCGACAGTTTCCAGACTCCATTGGAAAAAACTGTAAAAAAGAAGAGCATATACGAGAGTTAAAGCTAAAATAATACGTAATACTTTTGGTGTGATAAGCACCGTTTTTTGTGTGTTTTTTTCCATAAAAGGGTTTTCATTTATTCGAAAGAACATAAAAAATATTTTATGTTGAAAAGATTTGGAACGTTTGTGGAATTGTACCACTTCATTACAGACTTTATTCCGACGGTTATGTTCCGTCGAAGAAGGGACTGAATGGTCACGTGACATGTTCATATATGGCGATGGATGAGATCGCCTATGTAGCAAGTGTTCAAGTTACTTGCATTTTGTTTTTACATCCTTTATTTTTTGGTAATTACAGATTTGTCTTTTAACCTTTTCTCCAAAGGAGCTCTTCGAGAAAAGACAATTTTTTCTTTACCCACTGGGTTCAATCTGTAGATATTTGTTGACAAGCTTTCGTGATCAGACTTTCTGGTGAAGCGTACTTCATAGCAAAGCCTGGTGAACATTTGTCTGTGACAAGTTGCTTGTACGTGGTTTTGAGGTGAAGGCACATGAGTTCGTCACTCACTCTCCCTGTTTTTGGGTCAGTGATCAGTGCCAAATCAATCTCCCCACTCTTCACTAAGAATTGGATGTTTTGGAATAGAAACATTCCAGCCGCGCTTTCAAACAACGGAAGACCCCGGATAGAACGAAACATGTCGTTTACCGCGTGAGCTTCATTTGGTTGGAAAGCTGGCAGATCACATATAATCAGCCCGCCTCCGGTACATACAATTGCAACCGTTCCAGCTGAAGTTACACAGTAACGACAGGTTTGCATGATTGGACCCTGAATTTCAGGAAGCATATGCACAACCATTACTTGTGCTGTGAGCTGGCACATCATTGTTGTAAAAAAAGCTTGTACACTAAACCAGAGCTTGTCAAGTTTGATTAGGGTTTCCTGAGACTGCTGAAATAGCGACTCATGCTCCACCAAATCTTTGTTCACGCTTTCTGCAAGTCCGTATAAGTGGAAACATGCATACACAAGAATCGCACCATAAAATAAGCGCAAAGACCAAGTGACAATCATTAAGTGTGTTGTCCAATAGCTTTGAAGCCGTTCGCTGTCTGACATATAAGTGGTGTGGCAGTTTTGGACAGTTTCATTTCTCATACATAGGTCAATAAACAGTTTTCCAATGAAAACTATGCATGGCAAGTATAGGAATTGAACGCCGATAGCAGCGAATCTTCCATCTGAAAGTAACAAAAAAGCGCTTACTGAGAATAGGACAAAGTAGATTGGATTCTTCATATATACAAAGATAGCTTGAGAAAGGCGATCTTTAAGTGTTGAGGTTTTGAAGATATAGTCTTCGAAAGCTACAAATAAAACGCTTACAAGAAAAAGCAGGGGGATTGTATATACAAACATAAAAAAAGATGTTTTTTTCTCGAGTTTATTAGAGGAGCTCGATAGGGAGGGAAAGTATCATGGAGGCAGCAACTACATAACGTGAGGTAATGTAGACTGCTTTTGCACTCTTCAATAAAAAAGATGTGTTGAGGCCATTTACATCAAACCCACAAATCTCCAAAATGCATGCACACATTCCATATGAGCAAATACAAGCTTATGAACCGGACACATATACCAGGCACTTGTGTGCAAGGCATGTTGTTCCATTTCAAACAACGTGTGAAGGTCAGCACTGTTCAGACCAATGTTCCAAGGATCAAATGGTGTACCTGCGGATAGGTAAAGTGCTTCAATTCCGTATATGGCTGATAAGAAAGGGAATACTAGATAAAAACACGCGTATGGAGATAACAGATAGTCATCTAATAGCAAGACTACTCGAAATACATAATATTCCAAAGATTCAAATGCCGTAAGTTCTATGTCATCTTCATCATCATCTAATTGCTCAGGATACACGTAAAAAAATAGCGATGTAAAAGGACCTATTTCCAATCGTTTAAAATTGTAATCTATTATCATACGTGTTTTTGTGTTACCATAAATCACACGAAAGAGTATGGATGCCACAAGAGAAAGAAAAAGTACAAAGAGAACGACTACACTACAAACCAGTACATAATGGTAGACAAAAAAGTCAACCCATTGCAAAACAATATGTTTCGATGGCTCATAAGTAACCCATATTTGATTCATCCATGAACTATGTCCAATTTCAACAAAATTGGAATCAGAATGATTTCGGGTTGTATATGTAATCCAAGGAAAAAATGCTGGTGATGTCATTACAACTTCCAATAGTTTTGAAGATCCTACAATCAAGTGAAACCATCCTAGAAGAATGACTGGGAAAGTGAGACTGGAGTAGTATATTGGGCAAAGCAATGGGTATGCGTACATGTTGGCTCGCATAAGGATGCTTTCAACCACGGAATGCAAAGAAAATTTGTTGTTAGCTGAAAGAAATCCCCATATAATTGAAATACAGGGAAGGATAGCGACCAGTGCCATAGAAAATACTGGGTTAAGAAAAAGCAAGAAAATGTCACCTGCTATGATCTGTTCAATACAATTCATGACTTTGGCTGTGTTTAAAAATGGATGCGTTTCCATATATGTCACATATCTTTTTTTTGTTTGCAAGTTTGTATAGAACCAAATCTCTGTATCCTTGCGCTAGCAATATACCTAGACTCGACGTGCACGGTTGCTAATTGACACCCATACGCCATATAAGCTAAGTCCAATAATGCAAAACCCAAGACTAACCAAACAACAAAATGTTGTTTGAGTGAAAGTCATGTGTACGAATACATTATAAAACGAGTTTCCCCAATCATACATGTAATCCCACACAGTCATTTCCTTCACTGAAGGCGCGGTGCCTGAAAAAGCTCCCACACCAAAAGAAGCGAAAAAACCTAGGCACACATAAGAGATCATCAAAAAGATATTGATGCTTTCTCGTTCGCGAATCATCGCTAGAACCTTGGTATTTTCTTGTGCAAGAAGTTGAACCCATTCGGTTTTCTGTTCGAGAACCATTTGGGCGAGACGTATTTCAAACTCTTTGAGTTCATATATGCCATAAAAAATAGAAATTGGAACGATAAAGGACAGCAGAAATAGCAGGATGCTTGATAAATGAAGATCAATATCAATTGTTTTTTCGTGCTGTGGTACATTGATGTTTAATTTGCGAGCCATAAGAAAAATTCAATCATTTTATTCCCGTATCTCAAAAGAGCCCCAAGGCATTCATTTTAGGGGAGAAAGTAACAACTTTCTCAGTCCTTTCTTTCCAGTCAGCTACATGTTTCGCAAAAAACACAACCTTCCGAAATGAGTAAGGCTAAAAGAAGTCAAATAAGTGGTGCAGGGTGACAAAATCACCCCACAAACAGTTTAATGAAGATGAATCGCATCATTAAGGTAAATACATGTCAGAATTGTAAACACATACGCCTGTAAACACGCCACACCCACCTCTAAAA
>Ga0209652_1001066_pt1 | contig 22560 bp, 14 predicted proteins | sample SaaInl74LU_5_DNA_FD_184641 | JGI IMG/M metagenome (GOLD analysis project Ga0209652, IMG submission 184641) | Marine microbial communities from expanding oxygen minimum zones in the Saanich Inlet - ESP_74LU_5_DNA (SPAdes) (version 2) | ecosystem: Environmental > Aquatic > Marine > Intertidal zone... | reverse complement strand
CTATTGTTGGTTACGATAGTATAGAAGGATATTTATCACGGCTCAAGCTCTGTTTAGTCGTATTGGCGTCGCTACAACGTCGTAGGTGACCTGATGAGGCCCATTTGCAGTCTTATTTTTTGTATAGTCTGATTATACATGTTTCGTTTTGAGCTATCTTGTCAATTATAATTTTAATAGTTTTGGTTCTCATGCATAGCAGGTATTTATCTTGCTTTATATTATGGATGAAGCACACTGCATCTCTAGGAGATTGTCCATTAGTAACCCAACAGTGGTCCCTATCGAGCTTGCCAAGTCTTCTTGTTCGTACAAAGCCAAATCCACAAATTTCATCACAAGATCCCCATCAATTGTTCCCTTCTTTCGGTCATTGCTACGACACCCGCCTCTACTTGTTGACCTCCGGAACAAGCGCCACGCTCTATGACTGAGAGCGCAATTACTTTCTAGAGCATTACTCATGACACTTTGGAGGGCAGTCAAACGCCAGAAAACAGGTTCGCTCAACGAAATAATTGATCCTACACTTCCATCAGTTGTTCCAAAGGTAACGGCAAAGCGTTGATCATCCTCCAGTCTACCAAACAAGACATCTTGCTGTTTCAAAGCAGCAAGAGTACTCGGCATGGTGCATGAGTTAAACAGCAAACTAGACTGGCACCAGTGACTTTGGAGTGCAGTTGTTTGGGAGCCAATATGAACGTCAGCGCGACACACTAATTTATTCCCACCACGGGCTTCGGCGTCTGCAGGTGCATACTGGAAAAACTTCAGATTTTGGCGATCATCGTGACAGACAAATGCCATGGCACCGCCCCTGGATATAAGACCTGCGGCAAACACTTGGGTTGGCTCATAGTCCTTTGCAAGCAAGGTGAGGCTCTTGTCAGACTCACGCCACACAAGGAAATGAAGAGAGTCATAACTGAAATTTTTTAACAGATTCAGAGAATAGTGAGATTTGGGAGAAGCAATAAATACGAAAGAAATTGAGATCCACGGCAACTTACGCGTCGCTAAGCAGGAAAAATGTTTTGAACAGAACGATTTCTTGCACCTGCATGTGAGCGTGATAAAAACCAACCTGTGTCAATTTCCCTGAGCCCCACTGCTCCACTGTTACTTCAGCACCAGCGCCCACAACGACACGGTATGTGTCTTCTGATTTCAATGAAGATAGACTCGTTACAGGTCCGACAGTTATTTCTTTCTCAGATCTGAGATTCAAGTGTAGCGGTGTATGTCTTCTGTGTACTCCTTGTGTCTTTCCTTTCGACTTTTTGACCTGAAACAACAAAACTCGTCCCTTGGAAGCGAGATCCTCACCATCTTGATCAATGAAACTCGTGCCCACACTGACGAATAGACTCTTCTCGGGTGTTTCATCACTGTCTTCGATGACATTCGTCAAAAACAGAGACTTCAGGGCCGTTCCATGCTCAAACTCATTCAACTCGTACTTGTCAAGCACGCTAAATTGGGACGATGCATCAACAAGCCATACTTCGTATTTACGCTGAGGAATCGACGGCGCAAATCCAAGATTCCGATCAACTTCGAAACAATCTTCTCTCTCGATCTCTTCCACCCATTCTTGCTCGATATCGAAGCCTCCGAGATCAGCTTCTACTTGTTTCTTTATCCTTGCCGCTTCTTTTTCATCCTTTATGCGCTGCCTTTCTTCAGGGCTGAGTCCATCGTCATTCAAATAACTTTGATCTGCTTCAATTTCGCGAGATATTAACATGACATAAATAGGCCGAGACGACGTCGAGACCGAAGCGTCATCTATGAACTCAATATGGCGAACAGTAACACCCAGGGGCACCTTTTGGACGCAGATACCACCCCCAGGGAGAACCCCGTGGGGAGAAAAGACATCATACAAGCCACTATATAGAGTCAGCCTTTGAGAACCAATCCGCCCAATGCGCTCGTGCAATGTGATAAAACCGCAGCTCGCATTTTGAAACACAGCGGGCATTGCTGCTGAGAAGCCTGATACAGGAACTGGACGCCCTCCCGCAGGAGCCACATGGCGAGACTTGTGTGACACAACGGTTGGAGTCCCCCTCTCAGAGACAAACCATAGAGGTCGCTGTGTAGCAGCAAACAGGCCATCTTCCCCCGAAATAGCACAAAAACGATGCAATCGATTAGGACGGAATGCCATTACGTCTGATTCGGAAACAATTCCTTTGCGACGAAGTTTTGTCAAGTGCCGTCCTGCTTCTTCGCTCGGTCGCGACACGTTGCCGAGAGGAATCCGCGTAAACTCCAAATTCAGATTAGAACTACGTTTACATCCAGAATATAGGTGTAAATCGCCCAGTGACGTATTCACGAGGATGCATAGCGATCGCAACATCCACGCATCTTTTTCTGCATCGTTTTCTCCGTCAAGGCTCAGAGAAGGCCCGGTCACGAAAACTCGAATTTCTGCAGCCTCCACTTGGTGTGACTCAGGAAGACGGACTGCAATGTCTTGATCGGAATGCGCTAGCACCGACGCGCCATGGCCGCATCCGCGTGATTGCCAAATTGGCGAGACATCATTTGGTGACCTCTTTAAATCCAATAAATCATATATCTCTAGCATTCCTGACCGCCGACAAATTGCGACAAGTATTTGATCTTGTGTATGATCATGGCCTGCGCACCAAGTCCCATGCATGGAGAGGCGATCGGGAAGAAATGATGGTAGCGGATCAGGCAACGGAGTGCTTGACGCGCGAGTTTGATGCATCCTTTCATCCGAGGACAATACTGACTGTGCCTCAAACACATGATGGGGCAATGAAAACAGATCCATTGCCACAATATTATCGCTCCCATAGAACCCCTCTTCTCTGGCTTTTGCAATCTTTTCAGGTGTATCACCAACCAATGTCCATTCAGATACTTCAAACGTGCGTTTTGAGGTTTCTTCAATTACTGAGATACAATAAACACACGCATGCCCCGAAGACCACACACAGCCGAAACTCACACAGGATTTCGTTTTCTCATCAGCAATCATTGGAGTAATCGAAACGAGTTCCCCGTGTTGTACTGATGCTGATCCAGAAACTTCAGAAATGCGGTGTACAAACACCACCTGCAGGTTCATCCCACTCTCCAAATTTGAATCAGCACCAGACATGACTACTATGGAGTAAGGAGTTCCACTGGGGGCAGGGGACTCAACAAAAAAGACAGAAAATGACTCTGAGCCAAATGAAACCTCGGATGCAGCCAACAATTTCGTTTTGCTCAGCACATCAACAGATCTAAGTAGACAGTCCGAATTATCCACATCCATATCATCACTCTTGACTTCCAACTCTACTTCTTCAAATTCTTCAGCACCTTCCTTGACAACACCCCGTAGTACAATCGCACCTGCGCCATCTGCCTTTCCCAAAATAACAAGGTTTGACTGAGGAAGACCAAATACTGCGCCTTCCATATTGCATAAATCAGACTCGCCCAAAATACTGCTCCCTACATTATCTCTGCCAGGAGTTGTGAGTACGGCCACCCCACCTGAGGCACCAAACCCACATGGCATGATATAGTGCCTTGCTGCCGATGAAAAGGCGCTACTGAACATCGACGTACTAGGATCGGTCCTGAGATTGAGCGATTCATTGTCGTTTTCTGTCAGAGCGGGGCAGGTTGCCACAGGCCCATAGCATCCAGGCCCTAATGGCCCGAGGCCAGTAAGTGAGTCAAGAGCAAGTATAGATCGACACACACTAAGGGATCGAATGGAGCGTCGGAGAAGGCTGCTTTCGATTTCACCAACATCGCTGTCTTCGTTCGATACAATACTAGGAGAAGATGCATTTTTGTCGATTTCATCATCATCACGGTACAAATCTTCCTCTTCTTGTTGAAGTATGTCTATTTCTGCCATTGCATTTTGATTTTCATCACCAGGTTTGTCGTCATCCTTGCTTCTTTTGTTTGATTCAGAACTAGTCATATTTGTCTCGAGCTTGCGCTTGCCACTTTCCAACATCGCACTTTCTTTGTTTGCATCTACACTTGATGCAATTAGTAGGGTGGGATTATTGATTGAAAATGCAAGTAGAGTACAATCACCCATCCTCGAGCCAATGAACATAAGCCCTCTTGCTTGTATTTCTGGGTCTGTCGTGTTGTTTCCATCTTCCTCTTTAGTCACGTCTCCGTGAGCACGAAGGTAATTTTTCACGTTATTTGTGTGGCATGTATTTGCCAAGACTGAAAGACACGATGCCACACCTAAACCGCCCACACGGTGGCTCAAGGGAGACAAACTCATTACTGTTGGACTCCTACTTTCGTCAGTGTGATGGAATTGTAATGAATGCAACGAGCCATTCCCCAAGCAAACTAGGGCTGTATTTTCCGTCACGAAATCTACTTGCGCGCCTTCTAATTGTAAGGATAGCTTGGGCAGTGGACTGGGGTTGGGCTCCAAATGAACCGAAGTAGATCGAAACGACGATGATTCGGAGGACGGGGGAAGCAACCCGTTCGGACACCCAATTTTAGCAAAGCCATTCACCGCTAAAGCACATTTGATCTTTCCAAGCGAACTCGCGTAGACAATACTATTAACTCCCCAGACCAAAATACCATCTGTTGGATGGGGCACCAGCTTCCATGAATCCGCTGGAAGTGCATCTAACAAGCTCCATAGAACCACCGAACGTTTTTGATGAACAGAGAGACTGATGGCAGTGAGTGAAAGACCATACTTTGTTCCCGTTGCTACAGTCTCTGGGATGGTCCCGTCCCCCTCCGCTTCGTCGTCATCACCACCCGTTGAAAGGGGGACTTCTGCAGTCCTTCCCATTCGTCCAGCCCATGGGCGCCCTCCACCTTTCTTTGGATTGGTGTGTAATACCAACAAGGTTGATTCAGTGAATCCACTCAAAAATGTAACGTCCAAAATATCTCCAAATCCATGCCCAAGGCAAGGTCCAGTACCAACAGCTGTTCCAGACTGACCCCTCCCACCACGAGTGTTAACGGCGTTAGAGGCAGCAGCAAATTTGTTTGCATCACCGAAATCGACTCTTACTTTAGAAGCCAATGAAGCGAGAGGTAAAACATGTGGTTCTGAAGCAACTCTCCACCACGACGTAGAGGATGGTGAATCCGTCACCATCGATGAACCCTCAGTCGGGCGGGGACCCTTGGGCAACGAAAACGAAGCGATCGCAATTCCTCCACCCAGCACAACTGCAACAGTCGGATCAATATTGTTCACTGAAGTACTCGCAGTGTTGACAGACACAATGATATCTTGTTCGACGTATGACGTCCCACCCATTGAAAACTCATTCAAGACTGGGGTAAGATCCACAATAGAACTAGCCAAAAGCACTCCTCCAGTACCAACACTACTCGTCCCATCGACAGCACCAACCATTGGCGCGGCCGGATAAACTAAAGATAGACGAGGATGTCCTGCAAACCCAAGGAGAAGACCATCAAAGCAGCTGCGTTCGCCTTCGGATATTTCAAATGGATCATCGTCATCTTGCGGCGTCCCATCTTGACGACCACCTCCCGTCCCGTAGGGTATCACATCTAGTGAGCAAATTGTCCCCGCGAGGTTGTCATATACTGCAGTTAGAGCCAATGTGCCAGCGTTGGGCAAGACAGTGTAAATACGAAGTGAATTGGCATGTGCGGTGACTAAATTGGGCAACTTGGCGTCTCCACCATCACAATCACCATCATCACTTTTGTCGCCATCATTATTTTGTTGCGTTGGACGCGGGCGAGTAAGATATGCCCAAGCAGAAAACTCGGAAGATCCTGATCCTCTGCCCGGACCAAACGTCGACAGTAATGCCGGGTGAACGGGGGCCGTCTTGGCAGCGTTCGACGACATTGTGTTATTGCTGCTCTATGCCCAAGCTACAAGCAAAACAAACAGGAGCGGTCAAAAATGGAAAACCAAAAATCAAAAATCATTTTTATTTGGGGAGGAGAATGTTGTGAGAGATGAGAGAGGGCAGGTTCAGGGTTGATTGATTTGGATTTCATTGTGCAAATCCAATCGGTTCATCATAACACGAGCGAACCCGTCCTACGATAGATCTGGAGAGATCCATGCCGCAAGCGACTGATAAGAATAAATAGAAGAAGATTGAAGAGCAGGCGGTGCAATGGGACACGGAAAAAATAAGCAAAAGAATCAAAAAGTTGGCCTTGGTCAGCAGCCAAAGGAAACAAGAGAGGAACGACGTCGGCGGATAGAGGAGGAGGCTAAAGCTAGAGAGGTACGTCTGCCAAGACTGGTCGCGACCAACAAGGACGGCTATGTAGTGTCCTCGGGCATAGTATCGGCAGTGTCTCTGTTTCTGCACTTCTATTTTGCAAATAATGTCCAACTCACACGCCTTCTCGTTCGCGCACCTTTGTTTTGGCTGATATTTGAAATCAATGTAAATACAATCTATCTGCGCAGTTCTGCATGAAACTTCTACCATATGCACTGGGAAGCGTAGTATTCATGGTGATTGTGTTTGCACTATACGTTCATTCACTTCCACCAACAATTTCCATTGAAAGCTTTGAGCAGACTATAAATAGTGTCAACACAGATGGAGGAAACAGAGGAGTGACATTTGAAGAAGCAATGCAGCAGGCAGAAATGATGACTGGTGGTGTAGTTGAGCCAGAGGAAGACGTTGTCAATTTGGATGGTGATAGCCTTTAGTTCAGTCGAACTGGCGAATATAGAGTTGCAACCCTGTCTAGAGCAATTAGGTTGGATTACTCGAAAATATATTTGCAGGATATGCGTGTTCAATCACTCTTGCTCTTCTCAATTACTTTGGAAAGTGGCATGTTTGCATTTCAAAGACAAATCCTCTGAACGGCAAGCGCATGCATAACATATGATTGACGCAGACAAAATCTAATAATATGTGTCACTATTTTAACCAAATTGATTCACCACAACTTTCTTCACAAACTGGGTAGCTTAGCTTGTCCCCACTCCAAAAGAGTCAGTATCTTCATCACAGTATCTAATTTGTCTTTGACTTCTTTTTTGGTGTCAAGTATGATTGCACAAAGAACTGAGCAAACAGGAAGAAAAGACTCAAAATGTAAACGAAGTAAACGATGGTAACACGAAGCGAAAGTTGATCACATCCGTGGAATACAAGGTAAGTAGCCTGGCTCATCATAAGGGTGAACTGAAGCAGCTGGAAGCTTGTCAAACTACTCTTCCACCAGATAGGGAGTGACTTTCCAGTCTTAGGATCTTTTGTATGCATGCAGATGAAGTAGTAAGTGTACATGACAGTGTGAATGAATCCATTCAACAAGATGGTGAGGTAGACATCTCCATCATACATCACATTTGCGTTGAGCCAGTAAAAGAGGAAAATCGTAGTGTGATGGTACACATGAAGGAATGAGAGTTGACGCCACTTCTTTCCCAACACGATGAAAATTGTATCCCAGAAGTCCCATACCTTCGAGATGTAAAAGAGCCACAACAAATTTGCAAGAGGTGGATCAGTTTTGTCGAAAGCGTTGCATGGAACCCAAGAGTATCCACTGCGGTAGGCCAAGAAACCAGCCTCGATGGTCATGTAGGCGCAGAGGAAGATTTGCGAAACGTTGTAAACGAATTTGATTGGGTAAGGATCAATTGCTGGTACACCAGATTTCATGACTGTTGATCCTACAAGAACGAAGGTGACGTAAATGATGGCCACAGTGATGGCACTGCGGAAGTCACACAACCACCATCCCTAAATAGTATTGCAGAAAAGAATAAAATCGAGTTAAAAATGTTGCTCCATATAAATATGTGTCTCCTCTCCTTGCTTCGCACGCATTGAATTCCCTCACCTCCCGATCGGCTTGCCAAGAACCACTTGGATCAGACCAATTAATGATGGCTGCGCCAATCTTGTCCATGGCATTGTTGTAAGCGTTCATCTTGCCACTGTTTCTGCTGCTGCTGCTGCTGGTATGGTGGTACTACAAACTTATGCCGCTGGTGTCAGTGCATTGAAAATGAAGGGAGCTGATGCAAAGGCAAGAGCTGATGCTTTTTTGTTGTCCTTTGTGAAAACACGTCATCACCCTCCAAACGGGTGACGTAAAGGCCACCAACTGCCCACTCGACCCCCCACTGCACTGCCTACCTATCAACCCATTCCACATGGAAGTAGTTCAGAGCAGGATCCGCTACAATAACAATCCAAAGCAAGCCAATCCAACCATACTTAAGACGTGCTACGATATCTAATATCTAGCAGAGCCGCACCGTTAGCAACCATGCCCACCGTCTCTGTTGAACGATCAGCCCTCTTTGCCCATCTGGGCCGAACCTACACCGATGAGGAGTTTGATGAACTTTGCTTCGAATTCGGAGTTGAGCTTGATGAAATTACCTCCGAGAAGGAGGAGGCCACCAAGTCCGCCACTGTCAAACTTTCCAAGGAGCAATTGGCTTCCCTCTCAGAAGAGGTGATTTACAAAATTGACGTCCCGGCGAATCGATATGATTTGCTCTGTATTGAGGGAATCAGCCGCTCTCTCAGAGTGTTTCTTGGGGACATAGATGCTCCCAACTTCACTATTTTGCCGGCGAGCGATGAAGCGTCATCTACCATGACTGTCATTCAATCCTCCACTTCAACCGTCCGTCCTTTTGTCGTATGCGCAATATTGCGTGATGTTACCTTCGATGAAGCTAGATACCAATCCTTCATTGAGTTGCAGGATCAACTTCATCGCAACTTATGTAGATTGAGGACATTGGTGGCCATCGGGACGCATGATTTGGATTCTGTCAAGGGACCCTTCACCTACGATGCACGTGCTCCCGCTGACATTAAATTTGTGCCACTAACTCACACTGATGAAGGGAGGGAGTTTGATGGGGCATCCTTGATGGAGTGCTATGAAACTGATGCGGCTTGCAAACATCTCAAACCGTACGTCCCCATCATTAAGAATTCGCCACTTTATCCCGTCGTGTTGGACAGCGAAGAAACAGTCATGTCTCTCCCACCAATTATCAATGGATCAAAAAGTCGTATTACGCTTGACACCAAAAACGTTTTTATCGAGTGCACTGCTACTGATCTTACCAAAGCCAACATCGTCTTGGATACTGTCGTAGCAATGTTTTCAGAGTATGCTGCAAACCCCTTCTCAGTGGAGCCAGTCACCGTCAACTATGTCAATGAGTCTCAAGAGGTGGTCAATTCGTACGTTTCTCCTCAAATGTTCACTCGAAAGGAAACAGCCACTGTCAAATTTGTCAATTCGTTGATTGGTATCAATGTCGAGGCTGAGAAAATGGTAGAGCTTTGTAGTAAGATCCAATTGGGTCCTGCGCAGCTCTTGCCTGGCACTACCGAGGACGAAGGACCAATCTTGGAAGTCACTGTGCCTCCAACTCGGTCAGATATCCTACACGCAGTTGATATTGCGGAAGATATTGGTATTGCATTTGGGTACAACAACATTGAGAGGAAGGTTCCTCAGACTTGCACTGTTGGAGGAGAGCAACCCCTTAACCAGCTTTCGGATTTGCTCAGGGAGGAGATTGCTCGGGCTGGATATATTGAAGTGCTTACCCATGGGTTATGCAGTATAAACGACAACTTCACTGCTCTTGGGAAACCAATCACTGCTGCGGTCAGCCTAAGCAATCCAGCCAATATTGAGTACCAAGTCGTGCGCACCACCCTTTTGCCTGGTTTGCTCAAGACTCTTCAACACAACAAGAGTTCGTCTTTCACTGGTGGCTTCAAGCTTTTCGAAATCAGCGATGTGGTGTTGCCAGATGATAAGTATGTCATGACAGAAACAATCGTGGGTGCCAAAAATGCTCGACGAGCATGCGCCACTTATTCTGGACCCACTAGTGGTTTTGAAGTAATTCATGGTCTAGTTGATCGTATCATGACATTGTGCGAAGTTGCACCCGAGGCTGATTATGTTGCATCATCTGGTAATGCTTACAAAAAGGTGCATTGCAAAGAAGGGTGGTATTACAATATTCGCGAGTTAAAGGATGGCGATGTGAGAACTTACTTCCCGGGAAGGGCAGCCGAGGTTCTATTGACTAGCCCAAGTACTGGCGGAAAGCAGGTGGTAATTGGAACCTTCGGTATCTTGCATCCAGATGTACTCGGTAACTTCGACATTAACTATCCCACGAGTGCATTAGAACTGGAATTGGATTATATGTTTTAGATTCCAGGAGCTGATACCTATGTAACTCATTATTTAAGACTACTGGCATGGAATATATTAGATGTTATTACAGAAAGCATTGCTTGTATGTTACAGAACGAACTCCATCCTACTTCTCATTCCAAACGTGCTGGGGCAAGATCCCATGTAACATGCTTTTGTGACTTACTTTGAGCGTCAAAATGTCACCAAAGACGCCGAGAAAAAAAACCACGTCAAGTGAAGCGGAGCTTCCTTTGACAACATCCATTTACAACCTACTGCAACAATCAACAATCTCTGCAGTAACGACGGATATCAGGTGCAAAACGATAGAATGGCAACCAACTCACCAGCAACCGACTCCGGTGGTGGGATAGCCCAAGTCACCTTCCGCGTCCGATGCGAAACTCTAGGTCATGGCGAGGCGATATTTCTAAGCCAAGCAGACAACCCATCAGGCAGTCGGGTGAGTTCACTGTGTTCCCTTCTCCGAATATTGACTGAGGCAGTAGGACTAGCCTTATTTTTAATGATGGAATTTAACAATTGAATCTTTGACTTACAATTTTCCCACTTCTGCCATCAATTATTTCAGATACCACTGTTCACAACTGCAAAATCTTACCCATGGTACACAACCCGTACTCCTCTCTCCCTCCCGCTACCCGCAACTCCGAATAATAAAACCTATCGATACCGCTATGCTATAAACCGAGCTGGAATATTCCACAGATGGGAAGAACCATCCGATGGAGGGGGAATTGAGGAATTTCGTGCTCAACAAACAATTAATTCTAGCGGCAATACAGCTGTACATACTGTGCCATTGCGGCTACTCCACGGAGGAGAAATTTATACCGTCAACGATGTGCTGGGTGTGACAGGAGGTCCGCCAGATATCGACCATATCAAAATGAGAAATAACTTTTCCTCTGTTGGCTCACTGGCCAGAAAGAATGCTAGTGCGGGAAGTTTGTATGGACTGAACTCAAGAAATAATTCATCTGCGGGGATGACCGATCAAGGGTCTAAAAAGAAGGTCGGATTTGCCCCTCAACCTCCTCCCACAAGTCATCGATCCAGTGAGGCAGGAGCTATCAAGCAAGCTGTGCATTTAACTTCCAGTGATGGACTCATTGTTGTATCTGCATTTCTACCGGTGCATTTGACTCGATCAAATGATGGGGAATGGTCCGCTGATTGGGATTATGAAGCTTTGTTGTCAATGCAAACTCATCTTCGAGTCACTAGAGTAGGTACTGTCAAGTGGAGGGGATGGCACGGTAATGTAGGTGGTGGAAAGAGTGATGAGAGTGGTGTGCCTGTTGATGAGCGCCACAAGGTTGAGGCAGTTTTGAGACCTTTCAACTGTGTGCCAGTTTGGGTGCCAACAACACTATTCGGGGAAATGTAAGAAGACATATCTTTATTCTATCGTCACAGCTCCTGTTCGATATTCACGCTAACATTTTCATGCGATTATTTTACAGGTACAACGGATTTTGCAAGGGAGTGCTGTGGCCCATTCTACACAATGTAGCTTCAGTTTACTCCACCCCACAGACAGGTGGGAACACGGAAAAACCTGATCCTGACAAAGATATCGAACCTTATGACTCTCAATATGCCGAGTACAGTATGGATGATGTAGCACAGGGTCCCATTCACGGTGACGGTGGCAGAGAAGGAGAGCTTTGGGCTGCTTTCACTGCGGTCAACCGACACTTCACGGATGTTATAATTCAGTGCTTCAATGAGGGTGACCTGATTTGGATTCATGGCTTTCATCTCATGATTTTGCCCTCTTTTTTGACACGCCGCATCTCCATGGCAAAAATTGGTATCTTCCTTCATACCCCCTTCCCTAGTTCTGAGATCTTCCGAACCCTCTGGTGTCGAGAAGACCTGCTCCGTGGTATGCTCAATGCAGACCAGGTTGGTTTCCATCTCTTCGAATACGCGAGGCACTTTCTAACGTGCTGCAGACGCTTGCTTGGATTGAATTATGGAATGTTTCCCGATTCGTCAGGTGGACACAATCTTGCAATTGATACCAATGGTCGCCATGTATCTGTTACAAGCATTCATGCTGGTGTAGAACCTCCAGTTTTGCACCAAGTTCTGAGCCATAAGAGCACATGTGACAGAGTCGCTTCAATTAGGAACCAATTCCGTGGCAAAGTTATCTTCGCAGCGATTGATCGAATGGAGTCGCTCAAGGGTATCCCGCTAAAGCTTATTGCGCTTGAACGCTTCTTACAACGTTGCCCCGAATGGGCAGGGAAAATTGTGGTAGTTCAAGTGGGTATTTCAGCTTTTGAGCGTGGTGATGATTACACGAAGACGAGGAACGAAATTATTTCCATGGTTACAAATATCAATAACAGATGGCCAGGAACGGTTCAATTCCAAGAATGCGCAGAATCTGAGATGCGATTACAACAACGCATGGCACTCTTAAGAGCAGCAGATGTGGTCATGGTAACAACCATTCGCGATGGCCTCAATTTGATCCCTCTTGAATTCACTATAGCGCACCTTGATGCATTGACCGAACAAGGCAGGAACGATGGCCGCAAGAGAGGTCTTTGCATTTTGTCTGAGTTTTCTAGCTGTACTCGTGTCATGCGTGGTGCACTTCATGTGAACCCATGGAAAATTTCGGAGATTGCTACAGCGTTCTATCAAGCTCTGACCATGTCAGAGGACGAGCGCATGCGGCGTATTAGTATTGCTTCGGAATTCGTCACTCGAGTTACGACACAACGTTGGGCGTTAGCTGTAATGCTTGATCTGAAAGGAGTCCAAAAGAATGAAGATGCCGGCAAATATGCTGGCGCCGGCCTTGGGCTTGGCTTTAGGCTTCTAGGAATGGACAGTAAATTCAACTCCCTCGACGCAAATTCAGTGGCAAGAGCATATAGAAGTGCCAAATCACGACTTATTCTTCTTGACTATGGTGGCACCATTCTTGCCAATGATAACTTGGATCAATTACAACGATTCCAGTTTGTCAAAAAGTCCCGCCCTCCATCTGTGCCAACTGAAGGACTCATCTCCACTCTGAAAGAGCTCTGTTCTGACCACAGGAATATCGTCTTCGTAGTTAGTGGCAAAGAACGCCATTCGTTGACAAAAACACTATGTCATATCCCGAACTTGGGACTAGCTGCTGAACATGGAATGTTCGTCTCTTGGCCAACGCCCAAGGTTGGTGGAAAACGCCGCTGGGAAACTCTTGTCCCTGATCAGGATCGCTCGTGGAGGTCTATTGCTACAATGATTATGGAAGTATACACTTCAAGAACGCATGGCAGTTACATTGAGGAGACTGAAATGAAAGTGTTATGGCAATACCGTGATGCTGATCCAGAATTTGGATACTTGCAGTCTAGAGAATTGGAGGATCATCTGTCAAATGTATTGCGAGGATTCTCCGTTGATATTCTGCATGGTGGCGTCGAAGAGGGTGGTTACGTCGAAGTCCGGCCGAAGGGTGTGAACAAAGGAGTCGTCTCTATGCATATTATCAAGAATATGGAAAAGATATTCAACAAAGGAAAGCTTGAGTTTGCATTAGTCATTGGAGATGATCACTGTGATGAACCAATGCTCTCAGTCATGAGGCAGGTTGGCCGCAGGGCATCAGAGGCGCGCATTGCCAAAAAGGGGGGACAACCTTTAGCTCCTCTGCCGGCCACAATTGCTCAGGTCGATGTATCATCTTGTGATGAGTACATATCTTCGAATCTGAAATGCTTTACGTCAACGGTTGGTAAAAAGCCAACTGCTGCGGCAAACTACGTTAACGACGTCGAGGATGTTCATGAATTACTGGAGAGCCTCGTGAAAGTCACCACGAGAGAAACTGTACATAGTGGGTTTTATTCTGTAGTTGATTTGAAGACGATGGATGACACACCCACTTCTCCTGGTCCGGAAGCGGTCAAGTTTGATGCACAGACTAGCTGGCAGAGGTCTCTTAGTATGTGCCAGCTTCACACACCAGACATGTCTGGCGAACCAACTGACGCCAGAGTTAGCAACAATTTAGATGATTTCCTTGGAACAATGGAAGAGGATGGCGAGGATGATGATAACTTCTTCTAAGATAAGGGTACACATGTTTATCACTTAGTTTGTTTCGATGACTTGGTTTTGTTCCGACTTGTCTCCACTTGTGTCACTCCCCGCACTTCCAGTGTCTCCAACCTGCCCTTTTTGTATTTGTTCCAGTGCAACCAAAGCAAAGTCAAGCTGAGATTTGGTATCTGGCGATGTTTCTGACCATTCAAAGAAATTAGTGCGCTCAACAAACCCCAACGCAGAGAGAAAATCTTTCGCCCCTACCAAATTGCCAACCTTCTTCTTGAAGCTATTGTTATTTGTGTATATCTTTCGGTACCTGGGAACAGTTGGGTTTTTGGAAAGATTTTTGCAATACAGGTAGAGCATTTGTGCACCAATTTTCAATTCTTCACTTTCATTGTTCTGTGATAGAGTCTTTAGTGCCTCTTCAAGATCATCATTGCTGTTTTGATTTATATCACTGCTTTCTCCGGAGCTATCATCAACAGCTGGTGTTGAATCTGATTCGGTTTTGTCTTCATCGTCATCTTTGATTCCTTTCTCTTCCTGTGCGGTGTTATTTGGATCTTGATCACTATCTTTCTCGTCATTTTCGTGTTCAGCTGGCGGTGCCTGTTGAGGTTGAATCTTGTTGCTACTACTTTCATCCGGACTCTTTACGAGGGCTAATATTTCCCTTCCTTTCCCAATCGCAATGTCGATCTTGCTCGACAGTTCAGTATGATCAGTTTTTTTATCGTCATCATTTTCAGTGTTAGAGTTTTCATCTTCAACTGTCACATCATCCAAGGAATCCTTCACTTGCGACAACTCTTCGACCATTTCAGTAATTAGACACGTGATGCGAGACACATCCTTCTTGTCAATTGCAGCCACATCCCCTTTCTTTTGAACTACAGGCGGCTTTTGTTGCCGAAGGAAATCCATAGCATCATCCGTCACCCCCTTGCCCAATTGTGCAGTGGCAACTCTATTCGCACGATCCTGCTCTTCTCGAAAAGAGTTGATTGTTGTGGATAGTGCTTTGACTTCCATTACCAAGTCCTCGAATGACGATTGCTCTTGATTATTTCCGTGTACACCACTTTCGTGGTTTGCAGTACCATTTAATATCATGCTGATATCAGGATCTCCAGATCCTTGAGAATTGTACGACATTTCATCAAGATGATCGGTAGTCTCCCCATCCTCATTGTCGTCTTCGTTTTGAGTTTCATTATTATCTTGCTTGATGTAACGTCCCTCCGCTACGGGAGGAGGAAATAGTACAAAATCACCCCCATTCAACCATCTGACAGCAGCTAGGCAAAATGTACTCATGCAAAATCCGCCAGCCAAAGAGGAAAATGAAAGGAAGGATGATTCACCGCCTTCCTCTGGTCTAAAGTTGCCCATGTTGTTCATGCTATTGTGAGGAGGTTGCATATGATTTTGATATTGAGGCAAGGGGCCTGTCGAGTGAGGTGGTCCACCATACTGATTTGGCTGCTGTTGATAGTGCTGCTGGTTCTGTTGTTGACGATGCTGATATGGTCGCCCTTCATCGCGGTTAAGACTACCTCCCTGTGCCGCCCTATCTGTTGTTGTTGCTGCTGATGCAGTTGCAAGTCGATCCAAGGCAGTGTCGATTTCATCCTGATTAATCCCTTTGGTCGTCAGATACTTCCTCTTCTCACTGGGAGAAACATCCCGTATTTCGTTGTTGCGTAGGAAAGATATGGCCTTTTGAATATTGTCTTCGTCAATTATTGGTGGGGATGATGATGATGTTGACTTGTCAAAAATGGTTTGCATTATTTTGTCATCGTCGCGTTTGATGCTTTTGGCAGCAGGGGCATCTTCGGCGACAGCATCATCTGACGCCAAACTGTTGTTCTTTTCCGCTGTCGCCGCAGCATTGGGGGACTCAGAAGCGTCCATACTTATATACACTCAATTGTCTCGCCGAAGGGAACGGCTTCACAACATTGTCATGCTATGGTACAATATGCTAGTGCGGTGGGAAGGGGGGATGGCGCAAGGAGCACTTCAATGAAACAATTTTAATTGGTAGCCCTGCAATCGAATTATGACCTCACCACGAGCGGACTTCACGCTAAAAAATAATGAAGCCGAAAGCGAGCTCATAAACCAGTAGCCAGCAATCACCTATTACGACGATTCACCATGGATAATGGTAGAAGCAACAGACGACGCAGCAGTAGCGAGTGGAAGGTGGCAGTGCTGCTTATAAGCATCGCTGTCATTTCATATGGTGTCACCGCCACATTATCAGCTGCTCACGTTGATAATAACAACCATCCTCCTGCCATCGATACAACTGCAAAAGATAAACAGCAGCAGCAGCAGCATCGAAGACTTGCCGCAATAGACAAAGTAGACGATACTACAACGCCACAACAAACCTCCACAGTATCACTCACTTCAAAATTCAATGAAAAACGATCCTTCCTCGACCCATCATGGAAAGAATGGGGAGATGCACTCGTTCAATTCGAAACTCTCGTTTCTCCAGCTGAACTTGATTTCACAATATCTCGACGCTTGCCATGGGAACAAGATGAGTCACCGGATAAGTGTGACGAGATATTAGTTCTCATGCCAGAATACTTTGCTAGGAATGGGCATGGATCTCAGTTGAATTCCTATGTGCTTGCGGCAATGATGGCGACGTATCTTGGGAAGGCAATGTTGATATTGGATGCTCCACAGAAGAATACCAAGTATCCAAATGGCAGCATGGTAAGTGTTACTTTGCTCATTTATTATCTACTCCGTGATTATTAGCTTCTTACACTTATCATCACATACAGTTTGGTTGCCCAGTAGATGCATTCAAGGATAAAAAAGAGTTTGATCAATTCACAGGTAACAATCACAAACATTTAGAGATGAAAGAGGACTTTCCTATGGGAATGTCACGACTATTACAGCATTCAACACTGCTTTCTAGAGGATGTGCAATGCCGGCATGTTCATCATTCACATATGATAGTTGGGAGGCAATTCGTAAAGCGCAACGAGAGCACTTTCTGAACGGCTTGCCACCACGAGAAGTGAATTGTGAAGATGGAGATCAGACTCAACGAGTAATCCCACTGGGAGGAGAGGAAGTGCGTCAATTTTTCGAGGCACAGGTGAAACCAATGATACTGGACGAATCAAAGAGGAGTGAGGCATACAGATGGATCATCAGACTGGGAGCCAACGCACATGAAGCACAAGTCTTTATCAAACTTACAAAAGAAGCAGATATCTGGGACTTTGTCTCAGCGCTCATGGCACGTTCTGGAATAATCAAGTTTCAACCTTGGATAGCTCGAGATGTGGCCCAATTCATCCGACAAACAGATTTACCTTTAAATTCTGGGTATGATGCCATCCACGTGCGACGTGGTGACAAGCTTGAGACTGAGTCACGGCAGGAAGTTGTAGCTTACTGGCACAGTCAAGGTTACGACCGTGTAGGAGTAAGTGCCTATTGCTCACTTTCGTTTTCTTGCATTTTGTTTGCATGTAAACTTGAATTCTGTTTATATTTGACTCACCTATCAAATCTTTCGTCAACTTCTTCCTCTTGATCAGCAATTTCCAACAAATTACATTCCATTTCGTCATTATCTGAGACTTTGGGATAGCACTGATTGTGACAGCTATTGGAATGGTTTCCAAACGCAAGCAACTACTCGTTTAGTGTAAGTTACATGCATTTATAATCAGCTTCCAAAGCCCTCAAGCTTCACTCTCACGATCGTGCTTCCTCTTCACACCTTACAGCTATGTGGCAACAGATGATCCGACTACAGTGAAAGAAGAAATTGCGAAGCTACCCAAAGGATCCGATGGAACTACAATTGTCGCGGGCTGCAAAAAGGTCAAGTTCATATTTGCCCCTGTCAGCGAGGATTCAGCCTTCCATATCAATGAAGGAGGTGGCAAGGTAGATTGCTACGTGCGATACAAACGAAACATTCGCGCAATCGCTGATCTTATGGTGTTGACGAAGAGCGATACATTTGTAGGAGAATTCGTGTCAAACTGGGGGAGAATAATCAGATTAAACCGCCTGGTACTGAATGACTCGCCCTTGGTTGGAGAAAGAAAGGAGTCCTCTGGAAAATGGTTGAAGAAGAGATCTTTTGATGAGGACATCGAGCCACCTGCATTCATCAGAGATTTCCGTGTTGCATTTGGTGATCTAATAAGCCCTCCACCTGGGTGGTAATAACATGTTTTGATTGAAGCAATTCTAAAGATACAATAGAGGAGAAGAACATTATTGTAACATGAATATCTCAAAACTGCTGTCAGTTTATAGTTCTTTATAAAATCCCGCTATTTCCACTATCAACGGGACTCCAACTGAAAGCTTCAAATCTAACCCCAACAGGCTCCAAAGCTTCTCGTGATGCACAGCAATCAATCTTCAGGGTATTATGCATTATTTCATCGGGTCTGATTGTTTGTCAGGTCAACGTGGGGCCAATGCCTCCACAAGTTTGCTGTTCCCCTCACATCTTCCACGTCTTTGATGCCAACCAGAAACTTTCCAATCTGATCTAACTCACGGTCATTGGGGTCGTCAATGAAACTACCGCAATCAATCGCATTTTCAGGATGAAAGAGGTATGAGCTGGGACTATTGTCAATGATGATTGCTTGGCTCAAATCACGATTGAGCAAGCTCATATCCTTGACGTAGTTCCCTTCGTAAAAGACACAAGATTCACGGAAGAGACGAGTGCGAATCACTCGCTGGGGATCCAAAAGATCTAGGAGGGGATCTGCGTATTTGTTCAAACTGGCAGTGTAAACAACAATTTCGTAGTGTTTTGCCATCTCAATCAGAAATTCGTCAACTCCAGGGCGCTTGGCAACATACACGAAGTGGACAACGTCTTCAATCTATAGGCAGACAAGAGAATAATATTAGAACAGTGTTGAATAAGAATTTCATCTGGCGAGTCAATGTATTGGTTTCACTAGCCACATGAGAACTCACCTGAACGGGGATAACAAAATCGGCCCCTTGCACTGCCCTAAAGCTTGAATGAACAAGTGTTTCATCAAGATCTAAAACCAAACACTTCTTTCCATGATCATCACGATGAAGCGCCGGGAGAAGTTTGATTCTATTGGGGTCGTTTCCATTCCTAAGCGCCGAGTCCTCTTCTAGGAGCAATGGTGCGTCATGCCCTCGCGTCGAGTATCCTACCGGACCAGTGAAGGTGTGCGTGTCTTTCGTTTCACCCGTAGCAGCAATGGCATCACTATCTTGCAGAAAACAGCAGCACATCATTCTAAGGCTATCAAGGAGGGATTCACACGCATCATCGTCATCCGATTTTGAGTCTTCCACCAACGTTCCCCCCTCCACATGTAAATTGGGTTTTGGCCCACTTGGATGCAACTGCCTCGCGGCTTGTACCGCCGACGCACTTCGAGGGGTAGACGCCACGCCATGTCTATCCGTCTGTGTGATAAAATCAGGAATAACTACTTCGTTGGTGTCATCCGCGTGATCCCCTCCCTCCTCGCTGTCAAAGGCCGATAATTTTGGAGCATTTATTGCCATGGGTGTCTTCTTCATACCAGGACTTCGCAAATCAGATTGACCGCGAACCCCCTGGGGTGTTTGAGCACTCTTCATGCGCAATCTATTTTCATCGTCACCATTCCACGTGCTGTCAGGAGAAGTCCCTGGGGTATCAGTGCGGTCTTCATCGCCGCCATCTTGAGTAACCTCTATGTTCGCCGTATCAACGGTCAAGTTGTGCCCTTTACCATTCCTCATTGTTGAAATAGATTTTGTTGCACTACCGTCGTTTACCGAGATATGCCAATTGAGAGCGCTCTTTTCAGCCCGAAGAGGGTCAGAGTAGTCGCTAGCGGAGTTGTTGTATACTGCGGCTGAAGACAAGTGTTGGTGTACCAGCAGTTATTTCATGATCATATGCCATGTGCACGGTAAGGTGTTGTTGTGAGATGCGTTTTCATCATTGGGGTTGAAGAGGGGAAAGAGAGAAGCAAGAAGGTGAGTATGAGAGCAAGAAGAGGAGAGGGTAGAAAGAAAGTAAAGAAAGCACTGGCAAGCAGCAAGCAGGTGCCTGCTGGAGGGAGTGTGTGTGGAGTCCATTTTGTCTTGGTTACATAAGCACTCTTGCGACCGTCAAGAACTTGAGTAATCATCATGTCGTTTACTGATAGCTGAGGCCAGAAACCTCACGGGCTCATGCCTCATCCGCTTCACCAGAAGAACTCTTTCCAAGAATATGTAACGTAGATGAAGATGAACGTGCACCATTTCAACATGAAAACGTAGCAGATGCTCGGACCATATGATCCTCTTTTCTTTGCATATGGTTAGTGACAAGAGAACATGAGCGAACTTACCTGTCATTATGTAGATAATGTCCAACAAAGGCTTCACAGTCGAAAACACCGATGTTGTTTGATAGTTGGCACTTCGTGTCACTTCCGTTGGGTTGATAAATTATTGGTTGCTACTTGGCGTAAGTAGCGTTATCTATCTCTCCTGGAATAATGGAAAGTGATGGTAGATGTCTTTATGAAGGTTAAGATCATTCAAGAAGACTGAAAAGTAGATCTTTTGCGGCTAATCAGATTATGACGTTGTTCTGTGAGCGAGGCTGTCTACACCGCGATGTTGAGATGGTTATTTCGTTGGGCGATAGTGATGTCGGTGAGCAACGATGTCACTAATTACCAGCGACAATGTTATGAGGCAAGCAATCAATGCAGAGTGAGAGTTTTCGGACTTAACGCAGACTTAACGCCCGCGTTTCATTTTCTTAGTTTTCTGCCGTTGAGTGTTGTTTTGTCAAAATAGCGAGGATTACAAGACAGTTAAAGCGTCGTACCTGTTTGCTTTTTATACGTTGAGTACCGGAATAAGCGTTAGGGGAGGAGGGGAAAAGAAGAGAGGAACGGCCGGGCGGGGAGCCCCCCATCTCGCCCGCACATGTGGCATGCAAGCTATGAAAAAAGCCAGTGACTCTGAAGTATGTATCCAAGCCAATTAATAGCACAGCTTTGCAGACATGCTGTAAGATAAAATGAAAGTTTAATGAGCAAATGTTTAGTTTTATCTTTGGCAATGCTTCTCATAGCTAGCCTCAGGCAAACGGATCAAAGTTCATTGCCTTTTTAGGGGGATTTACAGGTGGCTGTTGCTGCTGGCCTTGCCCAGGAATTAGAGTAGGAGGGGCGGCTTGGCTAAGATGAGATGGAGCCTGGGCATGCATTGGCTGATTTGGGCCGCGTCCGAAATGCGGATATGCTTGTTGCTGCGGCAACGTTGGATGCGCGGCTTGAAAAAATTGTTGATTCTGTTGATAGCCATTGTTAGAGACACTACTAAGAGAGTGCTGGAATTGCTGAGGATACTGATGCTGGCGTGGTTGTTGCGGTGCTTGCTGTCCCATCTGGGCAGGTGGAGATGCGAAGCCTGCTCCATTCGGATACTGAGGTTGATTTTGAGATACCACTGATGGCCGTGGCTGCGCTTGCGGCTGATAAGCTTGCTGCCCCATCTGCGCAGGTGGAGACGCAAACACAGGTCCATTCGCATACTGAGGCTGATTTTGGGGTGCCACTGATGGCCGTGGTTGTGCTTGCTGCATCTGTGCACTTGCAAAATCTGATGCCACCTTCGGATTAGGATGTTGATGCGCTGGCTGCTGCTGTCCTTGTTGGGGTGTCGGTGTGGCAAAATTAAGTTGCTGTTGAACAACTTGATGCTTTCGTTGAGGTGAAAGATTTCGGACCGGTTGAGAAAGTTGCTGCTGTGCATCTGCTGTCGGTGGGGCTTGATAACTTGTGCCAGAATCTGACACGGCGTCGCCAATTGCAGTCATATTGAAAACATCTACATTTGTTTGCGGTTGTGTTTGGGGAGCAGCAACGTTCATTGAAAGTAAATCGTTATGTGCATTGTTTGGGACCTCTCCAGCTGTCGGATATTGCAAAAGGTCTGCGGTAGGTTGCGGAGCGGGAGCAACTCGAGCCCCATCAGGGCGAAGCAAGTTGTGCATTTGCGCAAACTTCGAAATCCCTTTAATCATCCTCGTTTCTTTGCGAAGGGGAGAAGGCTTAGGGTTGGCCAACAACCAGCGCTTATTCACGCACTCTCTTCTCCTGGCAAAAAGAAGTGGCAAATCAACAAGTAACGAGTAGATCTCTTTTGCAGCAACGCGAATTAGGGCGGAGTTTTGTGCTCGAATAGCTTCTCTGTATTCCTTCAAAATGCGT
>Ga0209652_1001063_pt1 | contig 22581 bp, 14 predicted proteins | sample SaaInl74LU_5_DNA_FD_184641 | JGI IMG/M metagenome (GOLD analysis project Ga0209652, IMG submission 184641) | Marine microbial communities from expanding oxygen minimum zones in the Saanich Inlet - ESP_74LU_5_DNA (SPAdes) (version 2) | ecosystem: Environmental > Aquatic > Marine > Intertidal zone... | reverse complement strand
GTGCACTCTATGCTGATTTAGAGAAGGAGGATGAGAAGCGTGTGAAGGAGGCCGCGAAGAAGGCAGCCAAGAAACAAAAGACGGATGTGGATGTAGAGTCTCTTTTGAAGAATCCTAATCCTCCTGCTGCTGCTGCTGCTGCTCGAGGTGGTAGAGGTGGTGGCGGACATGTCCCCGGACATGGAAATCAATTTTATCAGCAGATTCAACAAATTCAACGGAATAACCAGCAGATTCAACAGTTGCAACAGCAGGCTCGACAGGCGCAGCAGCGGGCTCAACAACATATTCAGCAGCTTCAACAACATATGCAACATATTCAAGCACAACAGCGACGAGCGCAACAGGGTGGCCGCGGCGGAGGAAACAATGGCCGCCGTCGCAATGGAGGAAGGAGATAAGCACTTCAACATGAACTTGGATTTTTTATAATACAAAGCAGCTATTATCATTTCAATACCATTCCCTCTGAGTCATCTGTTACACACTCCTCGCAGAGTAGACTGGGAACTGATCTATTCGAAGCCTTGTACTTTCTTGCCTATGGTGTCATTGAAGTAAACTACCGAAAGTCTTGGTACTGGTTCACTGCTTAGTAGTGTTGAGGGTGCCTATCCATTTAGAATTAGTGATCAATTCGTAAATCGTCTATGTATTCATTTCTTTCTAGATTACCTAAGTTATAGTACAGATGACACGGATGGACTTCTGCGGTGAATATTATTCATAGCACCCCCGACTGATGCAAATGACGGGGCTCTGCTGTGTGCATTAACACGTTCGGATTCTGATGAATTAGTTCGATGAATCATGCGTTCCGATGCAATGCTACCAGCAACACTGTTGCCTGGAGAGCTCAACCCCCTACTGTGTGGATGTCCACGAATGATCGACATTGGTACAATCGAAGACATGTCACTAGATTTGTGGACGTGAGCTTCTTCATTGTTGTAATCAGTATTGAAGAATAACTCATATCCGATTGGGATTTCTGCCCTCCGATATACTCCAGAAGAAAAGTACTTATCTTGACAGCAGTGTCGCATCCAGCGTGGAACTTCATTGTTAATGGTATCCCAAAGTTTGGGATACAATGCTTTTAGTAGATTTGTGAACCCCCTTTGTAGCTCACTCTGAACTCCAATTGCAGCGTCAGTCCGATCGTTACCTCCAGACATCATATTTTGGTTGTGGTGGCTGGCTGCGCTGCCCGGATTATTGAAATACGGCGTAGTACTGCCGTTTCCGCTGCTGCTTTGTCGGCTGCGTCTACTTGGTGTATGCATGAACCCCCCCTTTGCTGGTGTGGAAGCATACCCGCCGTGGAGCGATCCAGCTGCCGAGGCAACTGATGAATCCCCTCTTGCTCTACGCTTGCGTACTTGCACGACAGTCAGCAAGACGTCGCGATTACGTGCAATCAATAGGTGTAGCAGTTCGAAAAAGGTTACAATCATCCGAGCAAGTTTTGTTTGTACCTCTTCAATCTCTTCTTCGCTCAGCACTTGATACGAGCTATACAAATCCTGTTGATTATTCTTTGAGTCATCTGTGACGTCTAGCGAAAGAAAAGTTAAACCAATCTGCTTCACCCCACTGCGGTGAATACAATCTGCAACCAATTTGGCAGCAGCAGCATTCAGACCCTGGCGTTGCCCTGCTAACACATCCTGCCCATTTGTGGCTGTAATTGTTCGGAATAGAACCGAGCACCATGTGCTGACGGCTTCAACACTAGCTTCAAGAGGACTCTGTGTGAACACTGCACGATGGATGATTTTCTGTCTGGTAGTGCAGGCAGGGAAGCAGTTTGATACTTGCAGCTCCGTCACACGAAGACTTCTTTCAGCGATTTTACCTTTCGGTACCTTTAGCCAGTCCCTAAAACCGCGAGTTGGGTCCTTTCTCGTTGGTTGTGTGAAATAGAATTTATCCACCCCAATCAGCTCAGTGTTTATCCCGTCAAAATCATCACCATTATTTTGTTGCGACCTTGCGTGCCGATACCTTGACTGGTGACTTAACCGCCTATTAGACACAGTAGCTGTTGATCCTACACTTCCTATTGAGTGCGTCGCTGATAACGATGTCGAACGATCATGATTAGATGGCAGCGACTTCCATTGGTGCTTTTTATCTTCATCACGAGCATCTTCATAATTTTCTGTCTTCAGTTGAAACCATTCAGGGGCTAACAGAGCGAAGAAAAATTATTAGCGAACCAGAAACAAGTTAGAGACGAGAAAAGGTAGCGTGGTGAAACTACTTACTTCCCCTGAAACACTTTTCAGAGTCTTCCACCTTGAAAACAGGCCTAAGCGGGGTGATTTTGATCTTGATTGGTTCAATAGGTGCTCCGCCAATCGCATTTGACCGCTTGCCAAAACCTGCCTTTTGTGTGACTGTTGGGCTTCCGTCGTCAATCTGCATATCAATGGTTGTTTTGCTCGGCAAGATAGAGCGTACTGCGTTTTCGAGAGTGGCTGCAAAATCTTTGATCTGCACACTGTGAGGAGTCCTATAAATAAAACCCTCGGATCCCTGTGTGTGTAATAAATCATCAGGGGCACCTCCATGGAAGTAGACTTTGTAAAATCTGCCTATTGGGGACGACATATCAAGTTGGTTGCTTGTGTCAATGACAGGGACCTGTGATGTGACTACAATCGCAAGTCTCCTGTATACATACGCGAGGCGAGCGTAATTGAAAGTCTCGGAGTAAAAGTTTGTAGCGAGACTCCAAGCATATCGACTGCTTTCAACAATTCCTGCCCTGAGATAAAGATCTCCTGATAGCTCAGCTTCAGCTACCATATGCTCTTCCATCTCGCTATGTGAGTACCACGGCGACACTGAGTCAAATTCTGATTTGAGAGTTACACCGAAAAACAGATATTTCCCTCCACCGCCAACACCCCAGTCCCCAGAGCGCACACGGACACTGTCGGCAGCTCTATAGAATATCTTCCTAAACGATGTGCTTGTTTCCCCCAGCCTTCCTGACACGACGCTTGCATTATCCGGCTCAAGCTCAGCAACTCCTCCGTAGGGATGAGACCCGTCAGAGGAACTTGCCCAGGGAAGGTATGGCGAGCTACTCCAGATGTGCTCGTGTTGCTTCGCAGCTTCTTGGTAGGTGTGGTAAATATAACATCGACAGGTCGCCTCTTCAGCAAATCTACCTCGCGTTCTATGAAAGTCTGCAAGCTTTCGCAACCATGCAACTCTATGAGAGGGTAATTCAGTTGAAGAATAAACATCGGCTGCTTTGACGAACGAGTCTTCAACAGCTTCATTCTGTACCGAACAAAGATAAGATGTCGCCTGGTTTCCAAGAAACATCTTTGAAAACGCAGCCGCATTTGAAACAATGCGATGCACAGACACACGCATTCGCTGAACATAGGCATTTGTTTTGGGCACATTATCAGACCCACCTTGTGTCCTGCTGACGATTTCCAAGGCATGCGCCGCTAGGTAGGCCTTGAATAAACGCTTCATCAAGACAGCAAGTCTTGACAGGGCACTTTTGAACGATAAGTTTCGACTAGCAGATTGGTTGTGAAGGCGATCAATAGTCCTCCAAAGTGGCGTTAAGCTCGCCTCAGCGCTTTCGTTCGACATTAGGACAGGATCTAATCCGAGACGACGCTGTTCAATAATATATTTTGTAGCCGACATAGCGACAATACGTTCCATCACTTCGGTTTGAACAGCAAGAAGGGGCAACCTTATTCTGAAGAAAGACCCGTATGCCTCCCAAGTCAAACGAAGAAGTAAATTGAGGAACTCGGACCCTTCAACTCTGACGTCAGCCCTTCGTGCACCGCAATGTTCAAGAGTTACTCTCATCCAATGCTGTAATGTTTCTCCCACTGCTGTAAGAAAAACTTTGATTCCAAAGATCTTCACTATCTCAACGGCCGCTGTTAGTGTTTTTGCGATTGCAACATCACTCTGCTTCATTGTCAATGTATGAAGATATACTGAAGTCACTGCTCTAACAAAGATGATTGTATCCGTAACAGAAAACGCCAAGGACTCCAATTGACGCTCACGAATACGGCGTTGCTGTTGCGATTCCTTTTTATTTGTGCTATTCTCGTCATCGGAGTTATTCTCATCATAGGAGTGAGAGAAAGATGTCTGCTGAAGAAATATATCGCTCATTGATCTTGAACCAGAAACTCCTGGGTAACCTGCATCAACTTCATCAGCCTCATCAGATGAACTGAATGACGGCCTTAGCATGCCAAGCGTTTCCCTCACAATTTGCCTGCATACATTGATGATGATCATAGAGCAATCATGAGCATACCATCTGCGCGAGTTTTGGGTAGATTGCTTATCAGCAGTATTCGGGGCCTCATTTCCTCTTTGGATGCTGACTGAAGAGAAACGTCCTCGATCGTTATCTGCACGACTGTCGACAGACAACAGAAACTCTCTACGCCAAGTGGGGTTTTCGTCAGATTCGTTCTCAACTTCGTCAGTTTCTTCTATCTGCATCATATTGCCTTCATACTCAACAGTGGTAAGCGCAAGATTCAATAAACCTAGCATGTCATAAATGTCAGGCTCGTCATCTATCTCAACGTGAACTACAGTTGACAAGTGGGTAGCTGCATTCAATTCTTTGTAACCTGCACCACTACCACTAATTCCACCAAATCTATCATCACTGTCTGCCTGTTGAGTCTTTCCTTCGGCTCTCTTGGCTAGTTTTCTCCACAGTGCCTTCACTAAGCCTACAGGAGCACTTTGCAGTATGAAGAGAGCACAAGGAATGATATCCTTTCGGAGCTGACCTTTCGCCGGTAGCGTCGACAAATAATTGACATGAGAAAGAATTTTGGGAAGGAACGGAAGGAACACACTCGCAACAACTGATATGTTTCCATTGGCCCTGCCTTGTTGGCTGTGTCGCCAGAACAGTTCAAACAAAAGCGATGATGCTCTGTATTGAATGTTTTGCTCCGCGTGGCCTGTCGCAAAGATGCAAATGTCTACGCAAATCTCTGCAAGCCAGTGTGATTTCATAGGAGGAATTGGGATGTCTACTTTGCTCATTGGTCCTTCCCCCGAGGTGAACTCATTGAGCCTCAGACGGTTGATTTTTTCGAAGACATGAGAGTAAAATCGTCTCGTAGAGTCGGCAGATGAACCTGCAGGCCAAGCTTTCAACGATTCCATCAAAGGCGCATTAATCTTCATAAACTCAGGAAATCGGACGAATAGTGTAACTGCATTGAGGCGGAGCTTCGTCGTCTCCCACGAGCATCGGAGCCCAGTTATTTTGGAGTCGCGATCATTCCAGTGCTTCCCCTGCTTGGTGACAAACCTTGCGAAGTAAACCATGGCAAGTTTATGGACACGTGAAGGATCAAGGATTGAAAACATGTCCCGAATAAACCTCACAACTGCATCATTTACGTCAATACTGATCTTGCGGAATTCAAAGCTGTCAAAATTTCTACTGTCGAGACTTGCGTCTGTCAATAACGTAATGAGCTTTTGAAGAGCTGAAAATATATTTTCATCTAGCGCAACAAGTGGTGGTACAGCATCTTCGAAGGATGTTTCGTCCAATGATGGCTTCTTGTTCTTCCTTTCTCGAAAAATCGAGTCCACCCTCCAGCAGAGGCTTTGCTTAATGATTTCGAGTAGATAAGGTGCACATCGGATTGTAGCGCCACGAGATGCTTTCGCAGCAACAGATAGATACTTCACAACAATTGGGGACAGCCCGGTGGGTGATGAGGGCGAACTATCTGGTTTCTGCGCAGCCTTGTCTCCTTTTTTGGTTTGCTTTGTTTGCTCCGTAAGCAACGCCACCCATTGATAAATGATGATTTCATACACATAAGGCCACCAGCGCTTTGGCTTTCCGTCATCTTTCATGCCACTGATGCGATCGGCAAAGTCGGGAAGTGCAACTGCTCGCGGTTTCTGCTTTCCTTCATTTTCCTTCGCCTGAAGTCTCTTGAGGGGGTGATCGACGCTGGAATTCGATTCCTTTCCCTCTTCATCTTTCTGAGCAGCACCATCAAATGAGAAACCCCCACCTGCTATAGGCCCTATTGGACTCAGCGCTACTAATTGAGGTCCGGCAACTCCAATTCGAGCGCGATTTAACTGTTCAATTTGCTGATCCTTTTCTAAAAGCCCGTCAGTTGGTGGTAGAGACCAGTCGATTGAACATCGACTCCTTGTCTTCCGATGATGCGCGGATCCAACCCTTTTCTCTTCACCACCTAATCCTTTCGCATTATTCAATCCCATAGTTTTACCGATAGCGTCAAGGAAGGCTGTTCCAGCTGTTTCGATTTGGTCATCATTTGTCGCAATTCGTCTATGCTTACCATCCGACTTCAGAGAAGATTCATCATCAGCTTTCTCCTTATTAGTAGCCGGAAGGGAGAGTTCGTCCAGAAAAGAAGCCATTGAGTTATCTTCATTCTTCTCCATCTCGACTACTGGTACTCTCATTTGCCTCGGTTTCTTCTTAACTTCATTGAGAACGAGTTCTCCATCGAGAGAATCTTTGCTGTGCCTTGTTGAAGAAGAGGACAACAAGTCAGACCCAGTTCGGCCATCATCATCGCTACTTTCTTGTATCGTCGCGAGTGCATTTGTAGGCAGCGTCATCCAACGCCTTCTACTTGCTGCAGGTCTTGGCGGCAGAAGTGATGCTCTTGGGGAGGAACTCTCAACTATGGGCGCAGCTCCGCTATTTGATGATTCATCCCCGTCCAATGATGCAGCCAGTGCGGACATGAATGCACCCTTTGAATCAACTGAAAAACCAGAACTTTGAGAGGTAAGCGAAGACAAGTCTTCGGAACCAGCATCTTCTCCTTTCGAAGCAAAGTTTGGCTGGAGCATCGCATCAATATCAAACTTTTTGGGAGAATCATCCTCAGGATGTGACGAATAGCGGGAAATGAGCTGAGGTCTGGCATTAGATGATGCTGCATCCATAGTTTGAGACCTCTGTGAAATGATAGCTGGCTTGGTCGGTGACTGTGCTTTAGTTTCATCGACAGGGAGATCTTCGAGCGTCCCACCCAAAATGGCCCCTTCATCAAAGAGCATCGAAAGAACTTTTCCTAGAGCCAGAAGGTTCCACTTCGAATTCCCATCAAGTTGACGCAGTCCAGCATTCGTCATGTGATCAGAAACTGAGCTGATCACCTTGAGAAGCGCTGCGAAAGCATTCAAACGCAGTGGAATCAAAGAGTCTGGGCTTGCCCACAGAATTGAGGGTTCACCGGTGCCAGTAACGGCAACCCTATACAACTGACCCACTACTCGAATCAAGTGAGGCATCACGTCAGTTGGAGAACACTTGGAACCCTTCGACAAATTCACAACTGGAGCCAACATTTTACGCTCCATTTCTGCTAAGGCACCTCCCACGAAATGAAATGGAGGGATGCGTTCGGGTTGGAGCCGATGCAATATCTCGCTACGCTGTTTCCCCCAAGGAGCATAATACTGATCTGAAAAGTCAGAAGAAACAACAGACCGCGGAAGCTTCGGCTTCATTTGAAATAAGTCTGCCAGAGTCTTGTTCTGAGGGTGCACCGATGATATTGCAAGAATGTTCACGTGCAGTATCATTTCATTTTCAGTGGAACAATCACTTTTCGGCGACATCAATTGTTGGAGGTTTCCGTGGCTTGAAGCATTTCGTAGACCTTTTGCTAATGATCCTAGTGGATTTGACTTGTGGTCACTCTCATCATAAGAATCAGGCTTCTCTGAAGAAAGAGTTTGGAGATCTTCCGAGTTTGAGATACGTCGTCGTGGAGGCGTACACACACTTGCATAGTCCTTGCTGCCGGCTGTGTCATTATCATCAGTGTCCTCTTGCTCTTGGTAGCTTTGAGATCGCAGCGGGCTCAATGCAAGCGTTCCACTGGGGTAGTCGTGGACGGCTTGTTGATGTGCCGTGATATCCAGTTCCATATTATCATCCAGTGTATCACTGGACCGAGAGAGCGACCGAATATGCTTTCCTATGTTGCCACCAAAACTTGCCGCTTTCCTATGTTGCCCAGACGTTATATTGCAAAGCTCAACTGCTCGTAACGTGATTGGAACTTCATACCCACCATTCTCTATCAAACAAGTGGAGCTGTCATCCCGTGCTAACGGTAAAAATCCACTGCCAATGTGGGCAACATCGTCACCATCTCGTTTTAAGAAAACACTTGGCCTTCGCTTCGTACGCACATTGATGTTATAAACTGAAAAGAAAAGACCCAGTTTCTCTGTGCTGTTCTCCCCCAGGATCAAAGGTAGCTTTACTTTGAATTCGTCAAGAAATCGAGGATCGGTAGCATCCATTGCGCACGATGTGAACACTTCTTGAACAAGCCATGCCCCCCTGCGAGTGTTGTGGATGGATGGGGCAACCGGCACTGCGACTTCTGAGTTGAGTGCGTTACACCATTCTAACTTCCTAAGCTCGACCTTGATGACTATACTACCATTCGTGCACCCCTGAAGCATTTTTGGCTGACAGATCAACTCATTACATAACGAGGTGAGAATTTGTAACCCATCGTATCTGCCTGCATTGCTTGACATACTACCATAACCTTCAGCTACCGAGTTCTCAAGCGGGAGAGCAGCGAGCTCCTGCGCAAATGAATTGCGAGGGGTCTTTTTCTCCTGAACATCGTCATCTACAACAGGAGGAGGAGTCACAGTTCTACCACCAAAGATAGCAGGTTCAATTTTGTAATGAGGTCTCCAAGGAGGTAATACGTAAGGTTCGCCTAGTACAGGGCATCTCTCCTTGGTAGTTGTATCCGCGCTATCGTCTTCACATTTTACTTCCAGCTCACCAGTGAAATCTACAAGTCGTTCACGTGATAGAGAACTCTTTTTGTCAATGATGGAATGCATACCGAGATAGCCAAAATATCTTGTAACTAACAACGCATGACCGCGAGTCAGTGGGGCCGCCTTGGCTATCTTGGGCTCGGAGCTGGAGATTTCACACAAGAGTAAGTATGGTAAGCAAAGAAGCAAAGCAAAACAGTTTACAAGATACAAAGAAGCCTCCCGACAGACGTGACGCGCCCTAATTACTCACCTTGGGTGAAGCATCACTAAAATATGATCAAGGATAGACTCAACACCACGACCTTGGGCAAACTTGAATAAAGGTATCTGCACAGCGCGGCTAACAGGGGTTTTGGCGGATTCGGTCTCAATAATGTGCAACAGCGGCACAATACCAAATACGAATGGCGTGATGTATTGTCCAAACTCTTCTGATGATTTGGCTGCGTTTTCTCTCAGCTTTTGCAAATCTATCTGTTCTATTGTTCCTGATGACGCTTTTGATTCACGACGATTGGGTTTGTAGTAATGCTCCAAATCTGAGCTTCCGGCAACAACTTTGTTCACTATTAGAACAGCGTAAAGATTTGACAAACTGAGGTTTGACGGCAAAGAAAAGACACCACACGTTGTTCCTTCTAAAGCAGTTTCACCAGCTGCGCTCGAAGACCCAAGTATACCATTTACTTCTGCTTCATCTGAATAAGGCCACAGTGCGCGCTTGCAGCTCTGAATTACACTGGGGTCCTGAACAATATCAAAATTTAACGCCTCTGTCACCGGCCCACAACGTGCCATGTTCGGAGCGAACGAAGTCTTCCCTGTTGGAGAAGTTGTGGATTTCATTTCAAAGTGGTATATAGCTAACCGACAAAACATTGGCTCGATTTCCCCTCCGAGCTTCGGAAACCCTACTGCAGTTGTGTCAATCTGAATATGACGCATGCATGCTGGGCGGTCAGACAAGTGAGGCAAAGACCTGGCAGCTGCTGTTGCTGGATGCAGACGTGTAGAAGAGAAATTATTCTCCCGCAGCAGACTTGGAGGTGGCCAAAGACGCGATTGTACATCCAAGGGTATAGGGTCATCAAACGCTGGAAATACTTCCGTTTTGGGAGTAATCTTACTGCCTGATTTCCTTCGTTTGCTTGTTTTCACGCCACTATCTTCGCTCAAACCAGTTGGCAAATTCCACCACCCTGCTCTGCTAGTTTCATACACAAGTGGTTGTTTCTGTTTTCCAGATGATGGTGTATCACCATCAGTTGACGTGTTATCATCGAGAGAGATCAACATAGTGTTTGGACCGCCCTTGATTCCTAGCTTCCCCCCAGAGAAACGCGCGTTCCAACATTGACTATCATCCACATCTGTGCATTGAGTGGGACAGGCTATGTGAGGCATAATGCCGGGCACAGCAAGATCTTCAATGATATTCCTCTCGCGTCGCTCATCAGCAGAACGCTTTTCTTCCTCTTTGGTCTGAAATGCCCCAAGGTCGCTCTCGTGGGGCAGGGAAGGATCGTCACTACCGAATTGAGGAATGCAGCCATTCGTGAGCTCAAAATTTGTGTACGGGCGGCCGTACTTATTTGCAGCCTGAGCGCCACCTCCAACTGCCATAAACATGGAAGTTCCAACACCTCCCTGAGCATCATCGTCAACATCGTCAGCTCCCTCGCCTGCAAGCATCGCAGCGGCAGCACTGATATTGTCATTCAAGCCAACAGATTTTCGTTCTTCGGTAGCTTCAACAGAATTATCATCCGACGTATCATCGGCGTTGTTCACAGCCTCAGCAAATATGTTGCTGTCCATTTGAATAAAGGTCCCACCACCATCCATTTGTGACATTGCGGAAGCGGCACCACTGCTTTTATCAATCTTTCTATCACCTCCACTATCAAATGAATTACCATCGCCATCATCTGCGAATCCAGCACGTGCAAATTTCAAGAACTGATCTCGAGACAAATCTCTATCATCTGACAAACTATCCTGTGGCTGGATAGATGGGGCTTGCTCTACATCATCATGAGAAAAATCTAAACTGGCCGTTAAAGATGTGACACTGGACTCAAATGACGATGTTCCGGTCTCTCTGGTAATCTGACTCTTCCCAAAATCCTTTGGAGTGATTTTGGTAGAACTTTGCCTCCTATTTGTAATTTGGTTCAATTGTGACGGTGTCGCGCTTGAAGCTCTCGAGCTTGTTTTGTGAATCAGTTTTGCCTTCTTCCGTCGGGCTTTGACGCGAGCAGTACGAGCCCAATCCTCCCACACGGGAGAATAGAGAGACACATATGGATGGGGCGCTATCGGTTCAACTGACTCATCTGCTTCCTCCCCCTCATCGTTACTCGCAAATGGATTTATACCAAATCCAAACGTTTCAATGGCACCCTCTAGATTGCGACAACATGGTGCAATTGTTGGTTCGAGGTCGTGCTTCCCCACTCCACCAAAGCTAGACATACTCAACCTAGAGCCTTTCGAGCTAGCAGAGGAGTTGTCATCTTGATCGTCACCCGTATCCGAAGTATCCGTCGGACAATGGCCTTTGCCCACCTCATACAAAGAAGCTGCATGCTTCGCCTCCTCCGTGATACGGGGAGGTAACACATTCCCAAAAAACAGAGGACGTGGCAACATGACTTTTTCAACATATGGCTGAGCTGGTACCGTTAATCCCTCGATATCCTCATCTTCGAGATCTCCTGCGTCATCCCCCACCAAGACATCACCATCATTATCCGCATCATCATTCAGTCCTGCCACGGAATCTACATCTGCATCATCCCCAGATGCATGAATTGCCATCATGAATGCTGCATTCGAATCCTTCGCGGGAGTGGGTCCCTTGAAAACAAACGTACCAGTTTCCTGACTACTACTAGTTGATGACGCTGACTGATGATCGGCCTTTGTGGAACTTGGACTTGGTCCCTTGAACACAAACGTTCCAGAATCTTGACTATTACCAGAGGAATACTCCATTTTGTTGTTGTTCCCACCACCGCCCTGAAAGGATCCTTGACTCGCATAAGATTCACTACGATGAACATCCATTAAAAACGCCGCATCCGCATCACTTGCTGTGGAATTTTTTGAATGATGTTTCCGTTGGATGTTGGGAGTTGCATCCATATTGAACGAACCACCATCGGTAGCAATAACCGCGCTTTGTTGTTGTTGCTGTTGTTGTTTCCCTACTTGATCATCATCCACACTAGCATGAAGCGCACCCAAAAAAGCAGCATTGGAAGTGGCCAAATCAGAAGATTTCTTCCCTCCACGGCTGGGTGGTGAACGTGAATGGAATTGATTGGATACATCAGATGATTCCATGGAACTCATGGATGTGACTGAATCTCGTTGATGTACAGACGTGACTGGAATTCGTGGTTGTTGTTGTTGTTGTTGATGTTGTGGCAGTTTCGTAGGAGAACCTTCTGGTGATGTGAAAAAACTTGCCCTTGGTGGAGAGATTGGTGGTGTCGTTGGTGGTGAATGATGTTGTTGTTGTTGTGCGGGAGTTTGTGCTCCATGAACTTGTGCCAAAAAGTTATGATCTGCATCTGAAAAGGAACTTGTTTTGGCATTAATGGTATGCGTTTGTTGTGGTTGTTGGGGTGGTGCCGTCGTCGTACCATGCATATTTGCCAAAAAGCTATGATCCGCCTCAGAAAGCGCATTTGTTTTGGTTGCTTTGGCTCGCCGTGTAGTGCTGACTACATTGGAGGAGGATGGTTCCTCCGAGTCCCCTCGTAATGCCGACAGGAAATCATTATTGGCCTTTGCGTGTGGATTATTATTAGTAACTGATGCCCCCGCATTGCCAATACCACCATCATGTGACGTTTCACCATCAAACGAGGGGTTATTTGAGATTATTCTCGGTTGCTCCTCCTGATTGCTGGGAGTATCATCATCATCATCAACTTCATCCATACTATTCGTCCCTCGCATCGCCCTCAAGAAAGCATTATCCGCATCCGATTTCTCAGTAGTAGTACCACCACCGACGACTCCTCGCGGAGTCGTCGGTGAATTAGGCTGAGATTGACTCTCTTCGATATCAAACAGTTGTTGCCGATGTTGGAATTCTTCCAGAGATTGTTGTTTTATTGCTGCGCTGACTTCTCTTGCCTTGTTATTTTTCTTGAAGGGTGTTCGTAGCTTCTTCTTGCCGCCGCCAGGGCGTTTGAAGGAGAAGCTGCCGCTGCCGCTGTTGGAGCTGCCTTCGTCTGACATCTTTTTTCGTTTCTAATGACAGTTGTGAATTTCAAACTAGCAAGCAAGGCTTCGCTACGCGTTTCTATTTCACAGAGGTTGACAACTAACCGTTTAAGCTTCGGGGTGTGTCAACCTTTGTTATCAATCACGACGCATCAAATCCCTTTTCTCAAGCGGGAGTACAATTCCAAGTTTAGACGCCGACACTCATCATGTGTATCAAACAGCTCATTAAAGGCGAGCAATATTGTCGTGGCGCTATGAGAATGAAGCCAATCACAGCGCACCCGTGTGTCTATTGCCCTCTTGAAAGAGACAACGTATTCCCTCTACTTGAGTTGATGATGTATGTCATCACCTTCCTTGCATGCACTTGCTGATTGCTGCAAATCTCAAGGGCAAATCTCACATGGATTTTTTTGAAAAAAGGGAGAAAAGGAGAAAGCGGGACCTTTGAACCGATTGGCCCAGATACAGGCCTCTTTGGTCCCTCTGGAACCCGTAAAAAGAGAAGGGGATCATAGCGCAATGATCCAACGGCTCGATCCGGATTTACAAAATCACCCCCTCACAACGATCAGTAGGAAGAGACACAACAACAAAACAACAATGAACAGTGGAACAGGAATTCAAGAGCTCATGGCCGCGGAGACGCGTGCCTCTCAAATTGTTGCCGAGGCCAGGATAGGTAGGTTTTCATAGTAGGCGTTCGTTGCCGTTTCCCCCACTTGGATATAACAAAAATGTGCATATCTTATGTGTGTTCGCCGCATTGGCGACGACTTTGGGTCCTTTTGTGTTCGATAAACCCCCACTGACCGCATCCATATTATTTATTATCTCAGCTCGTGGTGACCGTATGAAGCAGGCCCAAGTTGATGCCGACGAACTTATCGCCGCCTACAGGCTTGAGCAACAGGATGCCTTTGATAAGAAGGCCAACGCCGATGGTAAGTCTATTAAATGTGGAGCGGTCATTATTATTTGACCCCCCTCAACAACAATATCCACCACATCCTATAAATATATTATCCTTCACTCTAACCACATTTCCTCACCGTCATTGCTGTCACGCAAACACACCACCACAGGCGGATCCGGAAACAACGCCTCCGCCAAACTTCAAGCAGAAACCAATGCCGAAGTTCAAGACATGCAGGGACAATTCCACCAAAATGCCCAAAAGGCCGTGGATGTTCTTTTGTCGAAGTGCTGTGAGGTTAGTTTGGAGGTTCCTTCGGCAAGGATCCGTTCTACGCAAAAGATTTATGGAAAATAAATTGACTGTTAGATAGTATTAGTTGATTTGGGTGGGGGATGATAGAGGGGTTTGGGGAGGGGGTCATGATGTGACTTATTAATTAGTTGGATTAAGCCGATAATAATGCATCACAAATCTTCTCTTCCTGATGTGGTCGATGTAAAAAATCAATGACGGGGGCAATGATATGAACAAACTACTGTTGAGATGACGGTCATTTTTGTTTGACATATTCGGGGTGTGATGTGTTAATAGAATTTCTCACCCGATGAACGTCTCTCAGCGTAACATGTCAATACTCTAGAAATTAGGTTACTTGTATTATATTAGTTGGCCAACTTGAGCTGATCCAAAAGGAATGAGTAATCGTAGGCAAGTTCACGGAAGTACTTGTATCTGTCACTGGCAGAGAAGTGTCCAGCACTTAGATCGAGCTTCATGCAGATAGGATTCTCATTGTCCGGATTGGCATGTCGAAGCGTTGCCGTCATTTTTGCAGGCTCCCAGTACGCAACCCTTGGATCATTTAATCCTCCCGTCAACCAACAGGCAGGATAAGTCTTGCCTTTCTGAACATTGTTCATTGGACTATACTCCATCATGTACTGGTGATATTTCTCTTCATTTGGGTTCCCCCACTCTACCCATTCTCCGCTGGTAAGTGGTATGGTACTATCCGTCATAGTCACAGCAACATCGACAAAAGGTACTCCAAGAATAGCACATTTGAACAGTTCGGGAGCCTGATTTATCGACGCTCCAATGAGCAAACCTCCAGCACTGCGGCCTTCACAAGATAGCATTTCGGGAGTTGTCCATGAATCAACCAAGAACTTTGCCACATCCACAAAGTCGTTGAAGGTATTCTTCTTACAGAGATACTTTGCTCCATTTGGTTCTTCATACCACTGTCTTCCCATCTACAGAAACAAACAAACAACCAGAAGTAGTGTTAGTGCGTTAAATTGACTTTTAAGTGGATACAGTCAATGATCAAAGTGCTCAAAACTTACCTCTCCGCCCCCTCGAATATGAGCAATGACATAGATCATACCTCTCTTAATTAATGGCAGTCGAGTAGTGTCAAAATCGGATTCCATGCACGCGCCATAAGAGCCGTATCCATATAGATGGACTGGAACACGTTCACCAGCTTTCACCTTTTCCATAGTCTCATTACTGTACACAACACTGATTGGAATCTTTGTCTTACCATCTCGACTGAGCACCTCCATACGATCACAGCCGTAACTTCCCTTGTCATAGCCCGGTACTGCTTTCGTTTTCAGGACTGTTCTTTGAGAGTCATCATCGAGGCTTATTTCGATTGATGATGGTGGCGTTACCAAGCTATCATACGATACAGCAATACTTTTTGTGTGGGCTTCAAAGTGCGCCAGCATACCAACGTCATATGCAGCCTCATCAAAAGATAACATTTTCATGTTCTTTGTCTCCTTTGAGTACACCCACACGCGAGGGATACCTCCCTCTCTGCCTTCAATGACTACATGTGTATTCAAAACTGTCACCGAATCTAATGACTTGGCAAGACTTCCGTCAAACAAAGGAGTTCCATTGGTATCTACCACCAACTCCCAATTTGAAGCACTATCTGCCGTGGCTGGTGATGACATCAACTTCATATTAGGAGATCCATCTACGTTTGTCCAGACATACCAGCTGTCATCACCATGTTCAACTTCGTACAAGACCTTGTTTCTCCTTTTGGCCACGCACTTCATTTCAGTTACAGATGACTCGTCTTCGGTAGAAAGGTACCACACCTCCGAGGTTTCCTTGCTCGCTGTATCAAAGAAGATGTACTTGCCATCCAAAGATTTGTACGAGCTGCACCAAAAGAGATCATCAAGCTCCTCCTTTAATAGAGTATCCGTAGGAGCATCACTCTTCCAATCTTTACGTTGATACAAACGATAAGGTCTATGAAATCCATCCATTGTCATGTAATAGAGAGTATCATCATCTTTGCCCCATAGTAGCCCATCAATTTCCAAGAGATCATCACTACCAACTTCAGTTAGTGCCACATCCTCACCAGTTTCAAGGTTGCGCACATGCATCTCATATTTCTCATCACCCGAAAAGTCAACAGCATAGGCAATATACGTTTGTGACGGGCTTGGCTTCACTCTTCCGACACTACAGTATGATTTGTCTTTCGCCAACTCATTTACATTGAGATATACCTCCTCTCCAGGCATGATTGGTGATTCTTTCGTCCCATCCCAGTTAATTGAAAACGTATCCGATGTCTTTGGAGCTCTACAATACGCGGAATAGGATTCCCCTTTGAATGTACGAGTGTAGTACCAAAAGCCCTCACGACTTCGGGGGGTTGTGTAGTCCGTCTCTTGGATGCTAGAGAGAAATTCATCGTAGAGACTATCTTGCAATCCCTTGAGATGTGTTGTCATTGATTGAGAGTATTCATTTTCGGCACGCAAGTAGTCGAGTATCTCTTTGTTTTCACGCGTATCGTCACGCAACCAGCCGTATGGGTCGGGTATGGCGACGGGAGGATCGAGTAGTTTTTCTGTCATGTAAATTATGATGTGTCACGATGTAGAAGAGAAAAGGCACAATATTGAGGATGATTTGTTCACATCATGACGGCGACGAATACAATATATATTAAATCCACTTACCTGGAGAATCATTGGATTGGCGAGGCATCTTTGCATCCCAATCAGCTGGACCTACGCCAGCAAAGCAAACTTTTTCTTCGTCTCTGCGGGCTACCGGTGGTGATATCGTTTGAGTAGACATTTTGTGAGTGAAACACAGAGGGAGAGAGCGGCGGGGGGGCGTGTGATGGATGAGGAATGAATGGGATGAACGGCTGAGCAGGACTAGGGCAGCGGATTTGAACATGGTTGTTTTCTGTTTTGGTTGTGGAGTTGTTTGCAATGCAATGATGTGTCAGTTGGCGAGACTCTTGGCGACCGTCCTCCATCCCGGGGGTAGTTTTAAGGGGGTATTTTAGTCGAAGTTGTCACTTAGCATTCCTACAATTAATTTAGAGGGGAATAAGAATTTCAGCTAGGCTCAGATTTTGAGTGAGTCCCCTGCAGATGAGATCAAGAACAAAAATCAAATCGAAAATCCTCATAATTTTATCTTTGCATTGCTATCATTACTACGCGAGAGAAGCTCCAAGATGGACGACCGCAAACCCGCCGCCGCTACAAAAAGGAAGAAGAGTACAACTAAAAAAAGAAAGGCCAGTAGCAGCAGCAGCACCGGTCGTACCGCCGATCTATCTGCCGTATTACCATGGATTCCACGAGCTCAACTCGAAGCCCTCATCACTTCATCGGTCAACGATCATTCCGCCATTACCACCGAACAAGTGATCAATGCCATGCCAGATCATGAAAAGTGGCGAATCGATCCATCCGATGGCAAGAAGAAGAAATCTTACACGCCAGTCAAGTCAGGGCCGGAGCGTGTCAATACTGGAGCTTTTGATGCAGTGGACAGTACGACCATGTTGAATATATTCATGTTTTTGAATTGTAAGGAGAAGTATAATTGTGTGATGTCGGTTTGTAAGGGGTGGAGGGAGTTCAAGGCTACTATGCCAAGTTTGTTTCTGGATTTGAGGTGAGTGATATGATACTTGGTGGATGTGGTGGCAATGACAATTGTATGATGCGATACCGCTCTATTATGAATGATTTTCTAACAATTTAACACTAACAAATTCTTATCCCATGTGACCTGCGTTCCATAATCACAAGTGACAACAGCTGGACGGTTAGAGGAAAAGCATTGAAGGCAGAAAAACTCCTTGTCCTAATGGACTGGGTGCCCAACCTCGCTCAAGTCACTGCACTACGCATATCAACACAGGATAAGTGCAATCCTGCAACATGCAAACAAATCGTCAAGAAGCTGGTTGCTGCCAAGAAGAAGGCAAAGGCACCAATGATCACGAAACTTGTCCTTCACGGGCCGAAGATCTACGGATCCCTCATCCCTGAATTGACCAAGAATGAGGTTGGCAAGAATTTGACATCGCTCACCTTTTATGACGTCAAGGCGACACAGCAGACAAAGCTTGGAGGGGCAATTGGTGACTTCTTCAAGTCTCTCCCTCTCTTGGAAGAGTTGTACATGCCGCAGAGCCTCGCGTCAGAGTTGGGTAATATTCATCCCAAGGTGTTGTCTCCATTGAAGGCGGCTCGAGCAGGTGCCTCCACTCTATTGAGAGTTTTGGATCTTGGAGATAGGTCATCATTGTTCAACAAAATTGGTTTGGAGGATCTTTCCACACTTGGAACGAGTGCACCTGAATTGGAAGTACTACGTCTTGGGTCTGTGCAGCGTCCTAATGCTCGTCGTGCCGCATCACTGTTATTGGGTGACTTGTCTGACTTGCTGATGGGTGACCCAGCAGAGCGTATCCTTTCATCTCCGATGAAGTCTCTTCCGCGGCTCAAGGAATTTTCTGTCGGTCGGCTCGTGGATAGTTATGCCTATGGAGGCGCTCCAAGGTGTGAGTGTTTGTATGTGTGGTGAGGTTTGGATTTCATCACTGTATTTTGAGGAGCCGTTGCTAATCCTTGCCTTGTCTCGTGTTGTCATGCATCTTTCTACATCTCATCTATATCTATATAGACGCTACCACCGAGGACGTGAATCGTCTACTCAATTGGTTTCTTGCAGGAATGCCCGCCGTGGAGAGCTTCTCCTTTACTCATGGCGAATCCTTCATGAGTAAGAAGGACGAAAAGAAGTATAGTTATCCTTCCTTACCTGGCATCGCGCCCTACTATGGTGGGGAGGAATTGATGTGGCCACACACTTTGAAACATCTTTCACTCGAATCCTTCTCTCTTGAAGCGAATACTTTCACTGAAAACACGGAGCTTCCATCCTTGAAAACGATGACGTTGAAACGATGTGGTGATAATGTGGACACGATTATCACCGGCCTACGTCGCACGCATCCCAATGTGGAAGTGACGAAAATTGAATCACGTTGGTGAGGTGGAAAGGCTTGAGAGAAACTTGCATTTGGAATGTACATTTCTGGAAAAGTGATTGATTTCACAAACACGAGCAAATATCAATTGCACCTATATATAGTACCATTATTATTCATTTGATATATTGTCTGCTTTCATTTCACAATGAGTTCTTCTCTGTAAGATCCAAGCAATGGAATGGGCTTACATAATTACCTTGCACATATTAGGAGAAAGCAAAGCCCTAAACAGAGGAACATCCTGCTTTTTACTTCTTCTTCTTCTTCTTCTTCTGTTTCTTCAACAGTGCTTTCGCCCACTTGTGAGTCTCAACGTGATCATCAAGCTCACGCCAGTTTGGCGAAAGCTCGATATGTTTCAATACGTTGTTGCCCTCATCATCAACCATACCAATATCCTGCTTGCATTCTTCCACATAGAACTTCAAAGCCTCGAGTTTTCCATTCTGAGCTGCAACAAACAGAGGTGGCGTGCTACACCAGAACACATTATCAGTCTTGCTTGGGTCTGCACCGTAACTAACGAGTTGTCGCATAATTTCTACTTGTCCAGTGTAACCTGCCCATCCAACTGGGCATCCAACATGGATTAGATCCTTCGTTCGTCCATCCGTGCACAACCATTTTACAATGTCAAGATTCCCTTTCTTTGCAGCCCATTCTAGAGCAGTGAACCCAACTTCTGGAAATCTGAGTTGATGGAATGTTCCATTACAAGAAGTAATAGCGTCATTCACACACTGCTGAACAAGATCCAGCTGTGGCAAGGGCCCGCAACACACTAAGAAGCGTAGTGAAGGAGGAAGTTCGGAAAAGTCTCTGAAATGAATGGCTCGTTGGGAAGAATTGTCTGCATGGGCCGAATGTTCCTTCTCGGCAATAGTCATACTAGAGTCTGTCACGTTACTGATAAAGATACTGTTGCTGGAGCCTGGGCACCACAATATCTTCACACTTCCAGATCCACTGACCTCAGAAAACACACCTGCAAATGTAGGAAGAGTGGTGGAACCTGATGGATACATAACAGACTTCATTTGTACACCTGACTGCACACTCATTTTCGCAATCTGCTTTTGGACTTGAACAAAGACACGAGAACAGGTGCTCCTATGCTCCTTCCAATTCTCCTTTTGACACGTTGCATTGCAGTAAGATACTCCCTCACTGGATCAATGTGTATTATTGTGAGATACGTGGTAATAAAGAGTATACAAACAAAAATAAAAGATATTCTTACCAGCGTGCACAAGTGAGAAGCTTTGTCTTACTTCGTTTCCCACAGTTGTCACACGTCCTTTCAGCATCTGGAAGACAAATATTGGAGTCCCTTCCAAACCCAACAGATCGCATAGCCCTATTATATAGCTTTGTAGTACGTTCAGTATCAATATCTCCCCCCTTCGTTTCTTTTTCCTCCATAATCATCTGGTTAAACTTCGCTTTCCCTTGCAAGTAGTTATCAATTTCGTGCCCTTCATAGTATTCAAGGGTGAGACAGTTCACTTCACTCAAGTCGGCATCATTCTCAACGGCAGCAAGATGGATCGCTTCAAATGCACAAATTGCAAAATCTGTTGCAATACGAACATGTAGATCCTTGCTTTTTGTTAACCCCCAATTTTCTTGTGGCCCTTTAGACAATGCTGGCCCAAATTCGAACATCATTGAAGCTTCAGCAAATAGTTGCTTACTACTGGTCCGGCCCTTTTCAAGATCTTTCCATGCATCAACCAAATCGACGGATAAGTTCAACTCTTGCAGCGTTTGAATGAATGCCTCATACCATAACATAGCCGACCAAAACGCTTGGGGATCAACTGCAGCCAGTACAGCAGGATAAAGACGATCCGTTTCTCCCAAAGCTGCAGCATGTTTTGCATACATAATTGCTTCCTCTACACCATAATCAAGGTATATTTCGTGACGGAATGTAGTTACCTTTTGTTTCCCTGAAACATCGGCATAACGTACTTCGTGGGCATCCAAGTATTGTTTCAATGCGCACGGATAAATCTGATATGACCCATGCTTGACTGCTTCGTAACGCTGGGGTCCACATTTGTCTGATTTCTTGGTTTCAAACTGATCTTCACTAATTCTATGAGAGTCAAACTTGACCATAATCTTCCTATCACTATTAGTTTCTTTTGGAAACCTCTTTGCAACTTTCTGAAAGGAGGTATTCAATGGTTCAGCCACGCAAACATCATCTTCTCCACAAGCAACGCGATTAAACGCACGTGCTATATTGAGATCAGTAAGTTTAATGATTATGGACCCCGGCTGCTGCTGTTGTCCATGGATTTGAACAAATTTCTTCGTTGCCTCAACGCTTCCCCTCGATCTAGCAGCCCCACCTGAAATACAGCTGCGTGAGACGGGCGCATTATTGTCAACTAGTACAGCATTACAATCCTTATCCAGAATACTTTGCCTCCCAATACCCACAGAAAATACTCTTGAATTTTCAGGAAAGACTTCGATATTGATAGGTTTGATCGACATTGGCCCAGGGAATCCATCCACGCAGACGGGGTGACGTAGTGCATCCGTCGTTTGTTGAAGATTTGCCCTGGCCGCAGAGCCATTGCGCTTCTTGCCGGTCTCGCTTGCCAAGCCGACAACGCGACAGAAGGATGAAGGCACGCTGCTTGACATCGTGTAGTAATCTTTTGGCAAACTTATGAGGAGATTCAAGGTGGAAAGGTATGTATGTACGTAGGAATTCATACTGAATTTTCCGGCCAACTTTATGTGGGGTTTGCTTTGACGATGGTTTGAGAACAGCGGATGGGAGACTTGTCGTGTGCCTACACATCATAAATTAATAATGAGCATCATGGCTAAAGCATCCCTCCTCCTCAGCGTCTGCCTCTTGGTAGCCTCATCATCTGCATCCGCATCCTCCTTCTCTAAACCCAACCCCACTTCCAAGCTACGATTGCAGCAAGTACTGGTTGTACATCGACACGGTGATCGAAGCCCCATCACACCACTAAAAGACGAAGATTTCTGGCAAAGTCAGCTACCACAACCACATGTGCTGGAAGGTATTGCAAAAGGAACAGCTCTGGTTCGACCACCCGAAGGCAATCCAATACATGGTGCTCACGGTAGAGGACCATTTGGACAACTCACCATGATGGGAGTATTACAAATGGCCAGTCTTGGTGAACGATTACGTGAAGAGTTACAAGACACATTGTTCACA
>Ga0209652_1001054_pt1 | contig 22711 bp, 15 predicted proteins | sample SaaInl74LU_5_DNA_FD_184641 | JGI IMG/M metagenome (GOLD analysis project Ga0209652, IMG submission 184641) | Marine microbial communities from expanding oxygen minimum zones in the Saanich Inlet - ESP_74LU_5_DNA (SPAdes) (version 2) | ecosystem: Environmental > Aquatic > Marine > Intertidal zone... | reverse complement strand
AATAACGTGCGTTAATTATTGCCAAGAATACTGTCTATTTATCTCCCCTATCTAGCAGAATGAGCCTTCAACAGTGACGGTACATTATGTGTAGTGACGGTAACATAGAAAAAGATTGACATGCTGCTGTTGCGGGTACTACTGCCAGATAAAATCAAAAGATGAGGTCAAAGTCGAGCCGTCCGCCAGTTACATACAAAGTGATAAGTGTCTAACGCGTTTGATTATGATATGGACATCAACGATGCTGACGTCCCGCGATGCGTACTTTCAATAGCATAGAAGAAGATTATCACTGAGTATGCGCTTCTGTATCGGCGGTACTACAGCCTCGTATGTGTCCAGATAATGTCAATCTGCAACTGCCAGCTCAACACTAAAGTGACAACAATATGAAGGCTAACGCATTGATTATGGGCATCAACAGCTTCTAGAGTGTCATTATCGTTGGTCACGATAGTATAGAAGGCTATATATGCCACTGCCACTGCTCATGCTCTTTGTAATCTGATCAGCCATGCTGCGCCGTCGTAGGTGACCTGATGAGGCCCAATTTTGGATGGCGGCAAGCAATACGTTCAACCGCCGTATCGTTGCTAGCACTGTGGATATGGCAATCCACAGCTTCTAAAGTGTCAGCATAGTTGGTTACGATAGTATAGAAGCATATATTCCACTGCTCATGCTCTTTGTACTCATATCATCCATGCTCGCCGTGGTATATGTGTCCAGATGAAGTCAATCTACCAGCTCAACACCAACACAAAGTGACAACAATATGAAGGCTGACGCATTGGTTATGGGTATAATCAGCTTCTAGAGTGTCCGTATAGTTGTTCACACGATAGTATGCAAGGATATATTCCACTGCTCGTGCTCTTTGTACTCTATCATTCAAGCTGCGGCGACCCGTATGGGCTAAAATGCTCCTATCGGCTATCGGTGAGCAGCATCCGAATCCAAAGTGCCTGCTGATATCTCGATGGTGCTTGAAGCAACAGGAATAGGCATACGATGAGACTTGTAATGCTGAAAAGTGCACACTGAACTTTAACAATATTGATTGTGTGATATGTGGTTTACTCCTAAATGTTAATGTTAGTCTACTTCGAGGCGAATAAATCAATATACCTCTACCAAAATGCCACATACAAGAGGCTATTCTTTAGAGGGAATCGGGACCGGGATCATGCACCGGGCAGATGTCTTCACTTCCTGTGGAGGTCTAGATGTTTAGTGCTCTAGAGCAACAATCTCTATACGGCCTTCTTACTCTTCTGGCTCGTCATCGTCATCGTCATCTGAGATGTGGGCAGAGACACCAACATCGAGGTTTATGAGATCGTGCAAGATTAAACTTGGATGAAGCTCGAATGATATTCTTGTCTTGCGCTCAAGGAAGCCGCCTTGGCCGTCCTGTGTGATGGGACACGAGTTATTTCCCTTTCGTCTCTTACATGAATGGTTGTTCCGGCTGATCTGCTGACCACGGTCACTGATACTGGCGTATCGAAGGGCGTAGTTGAGGGATGCAAGGTAGTCCAAGTCATCCTCCTTGCCTTCTTCGTTTTTGTCACTTAGAAGCAAGAGTTCTTTCATTCGGATGAGGTTGCTTGAGTACTTTGTAAAGGCATCTGGCTTTTGCTTCGGCGCAGCGGCTGCATGGATGACACGGTTTGCCCTATCACTGTTACTGCCACCGTCATGTTGCTTGGTGGGTACAGTGATGGTGATGATCTTAGTGTGGTTGTTGGATGCCATTTTTCAGATGAAAAGAAATGATAATTGGGTGACTTTGTGTTCGCTGCTTTGACATCATACTCATACTCCCTGCTTCCTCGCCTCCTCGAGATCCTCCGTCCAGCTCTCTAGACCCGGATCGGATCGTAATCGTAACAGCTGCACAACTACAAGAGCGGCGAAAGTAAGTCACCGTCACCGGTGAAACCGGAATTTGCAACACATACTTTCCTTGCTCAGACAATGCACAGAGGAGGTACCAGGTAGGTACGTAGTAAGGCCTTAATATGCGAAAGTCTGTGCAAAGTGCGACGTAGCGTATCTGTATGCATTGTAAAATATGAGCCTTTTGGGGGGTGAATGAACATCGAAACTGTTCCAGTGTCGTTTGAACACGAGAAGCAGTAATCGTAGATCTTGAATTTACCAGCCTTATCAATGTACCTGCTGGGCGGAGTTTTTCGAAGCTGCATCATTCTGTTCATGCAAATGCAAATGGGACGATTACTTACGTGTACATAAACGTACGCGTAATTGAGGATAAAAGTTCCCCAGGAGAGCATTCTGCAACAATGCACAGCACACATCACAGCGATGCATGACGGCAAATAAGCGGTCGTGTTCACGACAGCAGAACGAACTTCGAAGTCGAAAGAAGTCGAAGCCTTTGCGTTGAGAGTTGGAGGGCGTGCCCCCAAGACCTCCAACATACCTCTATGTAGAGGTACCACATTTTGCTTACTGCTACATACTCCTGCTTACATACTGGATGGCGCTCGTTGTGTGCTCGCTTGCACCTGCTTGCACAAAGCTTGCACTCTTCGCACTTGCTCGTTCATTCCGAGCCGAACGTGGTCGTTCTGCCCAGATTTACGAATTAATGATGCCTCACTCAAAGAAGCCAAGATTTACCGGATCGAATGACGATGCAGAGGTGAGCAGCAATGCTCGTCCGATTCTGAGCGCCGATGAGTTTGCCTGTATTTTAGGATTCCTTCCGCCGCAGCAAATTATGTGTTTGCGGCGTGTGTGCAAAACTTTGAGAGAGGCGGCGAAGAAGACAATCGTTCCTGTTGTCAAATTCAATGTTGATAGCATCGATAAATACAATGCATTGAATGTAATGGCAACAGCAATGCCGAATTTACAACAGATCAAAATCAGTCATATGGGATTCATGCATAAATACAACGATGGAGAGGATCCATATGAAGAGGAGCGCGTACTGCTAACTACTCCATCCATCCATGACATCGAAATATTATCCAACTTTTCAAAGCTGCGTATTCTGGAAATTAGCAGGCCAGGGATGAATGGAAGGTACCCTTCTCTGTTCCAATTTTCCTTGCTTCGGCAGTTGACAATATGCTCGATGGGGATGAAGTGGGATCTCGACATGCTAGAGGGATCGCCACTGCTGGAAGAGTTGTACTGTGAAAATTGTGGAGTGGCTGGCAATATCAACAGTTTGAGAGCACTCAAGGGCACCCTTACAAAGGTGACCATAATTTGCATTCGGAATGGCAGTGGTAACTTACCTGTCCGTGGAGACTTCATGGATCTAGCCGACTTTCCTCGACTGAAGGTTTTATGTTTGGATGATACTGCCGTGACGGGGAATCTCCTGGACATTGATGAACATCACTTCCCTCTGCTTGAACAGTTGCAGCTCCCTCATCGGGTGTATGGCGGCGGTGGACATGAGTTTTATCGCATAGCCGAAATGACTGATTTTATTCATAAACTCTATCACCTCATTCAAAAACGCAGGAACCCGAAACTATTTCTACACTGGACGTGGAACCTCTCTGATGCTTCTCCTGATTGGTACGTTTCAGTTTCTACTCAACTTCCATTTTCCATTGAGTTAGTCAAAGCAGGGCCAAGGCTCGGCTATAGATGGTTTGGAATACGCGACATATTTACAGAAGAAGGTCCACCCGACCAGTATTGTGAGATAAACTGGTTAGACCGAGAGCCGGCGAGAGAGAGCAGCGACTATGAAATTTACCTTCAGGAATTGGAAAATATTCAAAGAGATGCAGGTTTCTACAGAGGATATTTTTTACCACCTACACAGGATGCGTATCGTCAGCGGCGCGAGGAATTGTTCAGGCAAGTATTCGATCGATCTGGATAAATTGATTCTTTGAGTATGGTAGACGGGACTATTGCAAGAGCGGGGTGGATAGAGTATGTAGCAGAAGATTATTACAGTGGACCACGAAGGGGAACAGGAATTGATTTGCATTTGCATCATTGTATATTGAACAAACATAGCCAAAGTCTCTGCAGCAGATGGCAAAGCGTCGCGAGAGATTTTTTGCCTACTAACACAAGCTGTAGCCTGCCCTGCTGCTAGCGACCACAGCCCAAATTGGACCTCATCAAGGCACCAGGATGATGCTATCGAGCAGAGAAATTTTTATCTATGCGACAACTAGCACCGGGTAATATCATATTGAATATTGACAACGAATGGTAGGAGAGCATCGATTGCGAGCTTGCTCTGTGCTCTGCATACCATGACATTTCATAATTATGGTGTCCTAACAGCAACAAATTGTGGTACTCATATCAGCTCAAAAAGTTACGAGAATTATGTAGTTTGAGACGCATACCATTAGTCGGAAGTTCATAGGGACGTTCTGTGGAGGAGAAAATATTTGCGTTGTTTGTTGTGAGAATACAGTTCTATTTTGTGTATTGTAGCACTGATGGCATTTCCCTTCAATTATTAGGTACAATATTGATACTTATCCGAAGCTGAATTGTACAACTCTAAATACTAACTTTACTAAATCATTAAAAGCGTGGCCATGCCAATCAGAGTTAATGCAGCGGATACGCAAAGCGAATGCGACGATGCTCCATTTCGTTTGATAAAATTACCAAAGCCCATATCTCCGTAATCAGACCATTTTGAGGATCCATCATTATTGTCGGACACTCCAGACGGCAAGATTGGAAGGTTTATCTTACCACCTTCTTGTGGCGTGCAGCATTCATTCCAAAAGCTGTCTCTCGCCCCCAAGCAGAGCTCCCCATCAAGTTCCTCCGAGCTCAGTATTGCATTGACATCTCCACACGTCATTCGTTTGTCCTGATAAGAGACCTCGACGTTCCAGTTTGTGTTCAAAAAAGTGCCATCACTCGCCTGGCACATGAAACATTGATTGGTTGGAAGTTTGTAGCAGCATTCGTGCGAAACGGTATACTGAATGCTTCGGCATTTATCATCACCATCTTGTATCCTCTCACTTCGCAAATTCATAAAAACATCCAAACAAGTTGAGGCTAAGTTGTCATAAGTCAGCTTTCGGTTCCAATCGATAGCCCAGCCTGGATCTCCACATAAGTCACATTGCTTGTAGCAGCAACTATCAAAGACATCATGTTTTGTAGTTTTGCAGACGTCACTTTGGCTCATAACTTCTCTTGCGAGCACAGCCACTTCGCCACAAGTTCTATTCCTGCCCTGGTAAATCACAGGCGATTGAACGAGTAATTCATAACTCGTTTCATCTTTTTCGCATAGATCGCACGGGACATCATAGCAACAGTCATTGAAATGTTGCTGTTGAAGAATTGAGCATTGTTCGCTCCCTTGTGTGATTTGATTAAGCCCGATAAAATTGTTCTCAATTTCAGAGCATCCCATCTGTTGCCCACCATTCGTCATTACTACTGCTTCGCTGTTGAGTTGGTAATTTTGACAGAGATTACACTTGTCGTAGCAGCAATCATCGAATAACTCATGTTGCGCCACAATACATACATCTTGCTCTGCTTCCACCCTCGTCGATAAATGATTGTGGATACCGTAACAATCTGATTCTGCGTCATTATATAATACAGTTCTTTCAGCAACACTGTAGGATTTCTGCCCGAAGTGGCACAAGTTACAGGGCTTCATGGGTGGAGTGTAACAGCATGTAGATGCGTATTCTTGTGTAGCTTGATCACACTCAGCTGAATCCCCGAAGACTCCATTTCTCAACAGAACAGAATCTAGTTCTAGACACGTCATGGGCTTCCCACCGTAAACAACTGGCGCATACCAGTCTTTCCCGTCTGGGCAAATTTCACACTTATTGGCAGCGTTGGGTATGTCTGGAGATGGTCCACTACAGCATTTGTCGTAGTATGTCGTTTGTATATGATTGCACTCATCACTTCCTCCTTCGTACATGTTGCCAGTAACTATCCAAGTGAGTTCACCGCACGCAAAGGTAACACCATTAAATTCGACAGGATTGTCCCAGTACAAATTGCCATTAGCACAAATGTCACACTTTTCGAAGCAGCAAGATTCTTGTAGCTCTGCCTTCGCAGCCTGACACATGAAACCAAGCTGCTCTTCTCTTGCAACAAGGAAGCTATTCAAATTTGGACAGGTTGTGGTCGAGCCATAAAAGTTGACATCCACGTTCTCTCGGATTTCGCCAGCTTTGCCATCCGTACTTGCACACAATACACATGGATCGAAAGGGCTTTGATAACAGCATGGTTCAAATAAAGCTGATTTTGCCGCATTGCACTCTTCTGACCCCGCTTGAACAATGTCAGCGGCAAACCTCACTCCCAGCTCCAAACACGTGGTAGCAGTGCCATTGTAGGCAACCTCGACATTCGCGTCGAGTAGGGAGCCTTGACAAATATCACACTTCTCGAAACAGCAAGCTTCAAAATATTCGCTCCTTGCTGCATCACAAAACCCATTTTGTTCGTCATATTTGCGAAATAGTGAATTGCTCACATCGGTGCATGACCTGGAAAGCCCGTCAAAGAAAACTTCTGCAGTCCCATTTATCTCATACCAAATGTCCCCTCTTTTGCACAGTGAGCATGCGGGAGTTGAATAATCCATTGGTTCATAACAGCATTGCTGTGAAAAGGCATTTTGCATTTGAGTGCACTGTGATGTCCCCTCTTCAATGATATTAGTTGTAAAGTACCAATCGAAGCTACCACATGAAACGTCGTCCTTCCCTTCGAATGTTACATACCCATCCCAGTCAATCTGCTCATTCTCTTTGCATAGACGGCATTTGTCAAAGCAGCAGTGTTGCATCAACTCGACCTTTGCGATAGAGCATTCTTCAGTACCATTGCTGGCGCGGTTGGCTAAGAAGTTTGCAATTTGGTTGCAAGACTCGGTGTCCCCTCCAAAATCGACTTCGACCTCCTTTCTAATCGCCCCTTCAGCGCATAGAGCACACGGTACAGCAGGTGCATCATAACAACATGTCGGAGAAAATTGTGACTGCATGGACTGGCATATATTAGATCCCGCCGCGATATCATTAGTACGAACCGTATGCAGCTGCATACATGAAATTGCTTCACCACCAAGATCAATCTGTTGCTCAAAATCCTGGAGCTGATTGCCATCACAAATAGAGCACTTATTATAGCAGCATTGATCAAAGATGGAATCCTTGGTAGATGCGCACGTGTCACTGTCAGATTCAATTCTCCTAATCAGGTAATCGTAGACGTCGGAGCAATTCGTAGGCGAACCCCAAAGGTCGACTTCAACACTCGAATATGCGTCAAAATAGGCTGTATCTGTCTGGCACATGTTACAAGGCTCATCGGGAGGAGTATAGCAACAAAAGTCGCGATAAGTGTTTTTAGCTGCATCGCAGACATTGCTGCCTTCTTCAATCTCGTTCCTCCCAAAGATGGGCTTGAGATCGCCGCATGCGACAGGTTCGCCTTCGTATTCCACAACTGCATCCCAATCTAGAACGAGTGATTCTCCGCAAACATCACATAGCTCATAACAGCAAGTTTCCTGCATTTGTTGCTTTCCAATCTTGCATTGATCGCTGAATTCTTCTTCTCTTTTTAGCATCGTTGTTGCATCTTTGCATGTCGACTTCACACCTTCAAATTCGACATCTTCTTCCCAGCGAACATATTCCGGACAAAGCTCACAAGGTGTAATGGGCGGAGTGAAGCAGCATAAAGACTGAAAATCTTTTTTTGTCGAGCTACACATGTCACTGTTTGATTTGATTTCATTGGCGGCGAAAATTGCTTCAATATCACCACATGTCTTCGAAGTATCATTGTAATAGTCAATGACATAGTCCCAAGCGAGTTGTTCGTTGTCACAGAGTTTGCATTTATTAAAACAACAATTGTCAGAGAGTGCATCCCTTGATGTTGTGCAAGCCGGACTACTTTCATCCTCAGTGTTCAAAATATTGTCCGCCACGCCACAAGAGACAGTTTTGCCCTCGTACTCAACTTCGGTTGCCCAGAGGAGAGTTTGCTCTCCGCACAGACTGCATGCGTTCGTCGGGAAAGTGTAACAGCAATCTGATTGATACATTGCTTTCGTTTCTAAGCACTGGTCTGAACCGGCCACAATAAAATCGGCATAAAGACTGGCGTCTATTGAGGAACATGTTTTGATTTCGATAGGATCCTCTTCACTTTCCTCCTCAACCTCCTCAACGTCATTCGTATCTACTTCGGCGTTCTCTTGCAGTCCACGACCGTCACCATCCTCTTCTTCTTCCTCCTCTTCTTGCTCTTCGAATTCTACCCACCATCTGAGCCCCTTTCCTTCGCACAAATTGCATGCACGATAGCAGCAAGAATCAAACAAGTTATCTCTCGTTGTGACGCATAGTTCGCTATCATCTTCTTCTGGTGCTATCATTTGGTTTACGAGAGAGCACGGCGCCTCGGTGCCATCGAGCGACGTTACGTTTACATCAGAACGGATGTTCAAGTACTCGCGTCCTTTCCGACACAACAAACATTGATCTTGTGGATACATGTAGCAGCACCTTTCACTTAAATCCAGTCTCACTTTATCACACGTTTCACTGTCTTTTGTTACGGTTCGGAGCACTCCATAATCAAGTTCGCCACAGGTAGTCGAGGTAGATGCACCATCCACTTCGACTTCAACGTCGATCCAAGATCGAATTCCGTGGCTCGTGGAGTCTGGACATATTCGACATGTTTCTCCAACTGGAATAACACCACCAGCTCCACATGGCGTGCCCGCAAAGCATGTCTCGCCTTTATCACAGTCGTCAGATAGACCGCTTGGGCACGGCCTTGAGCATGTCGACACGGCATCATCCCAAGAAGTTCCACAATAGGCTAATACTGATTGTTCTTCAGTGAGTAAGCTTTGTACCGATTCTACACTTTCACCACCACCACCGCTGCTACTACCAGAGCTTTGCGTTCCAAGAGGGATCATGTCGATTGCCCAAATCATAGTTCCTCCTAGACACTTTTTTGTTGCATAGTCCACTTTTGTCTTGAATGTCTCTATGTTGTCGTATGATATAAATTGGGTTCCGTCCTTCACCATTACTGCAGAGTAAGAGGTGTGGTCTACAGTGATTGAATCATATCCTTTGCCTTCTCCCATTCGTGTCCACTCATAGATCTCTACATAGGGAACAAAACCAGTTGTATTTAGGCAACCGCCGATTGCTGTCTCATTCGAAGATATGTCGAACTCACATCCCAATTCGACGCACGTTTCATTCAACATGGTATACGATCTTCCATAGGCTGGCATGCCCATTACTATCTGAGAGGCTGGTACGTCAGCCAAAATGTAATCCATTGCTAAATTGATACCAGCAATATCAGAGTGTGCTCCTGTGACTAAAGGTTCATCCCATACACCGTGTAAATCGTAAGCCATGACATTGACGAAATCGACTGACTTAGCAATACCTCCAAAGTCAAAGCCGACGTCGAATCGATCGATCGAAGCTGGGACAGCAATGCTGAGCTCAAAGTCTTCTGGAGCTGCATCAAAGTATAAGCGTAGTTCCTCGCATAGTAACACCAGATTCCCCTTGTCTAGAGTAGAATTTCCTCCTCTGGATTCGTCTCCTGGATATTCCCAATCAAGATCCAAACCATCAAACCCATGTCGACGCATAAAAGCAACAGAACTTTGTGCAAACTTCGTTCGATTCCTCGCAGTTGATGTTATTTCACTAAATCGGTACAATCGTTCGTTGTCAGGGTCATTGTGAGTCCATCCACCAACAGCAATCATGAACTTGGTTCTAGGATATGTCTCTTTCAGTTTCACGAATCGTTGATATTCGCCTCCTTTGATATCGGTCTCAAAATCCCATGGCTCAAGCATCCCTTCGGCAGATATGGACGCAAATGAAAACATGATGTGAGTGTAAGATGACGCATCGATAGACTCACTAGTGAACGGATTGCAATCATCCTTCCTGTAAATGCTCCAACTCTGCCAATATCCAACATTGCGAGACATTGTCTTTTTGTCTTGACAATAAGGGGGAAGACGCTTATCTACCATTGCGGCAAAGTTTAGAACCCCGACTTTACTGGACGAAGGATTTGAAGACGGAGTTTTCCCACAAGGTGTATTTGCAAAGCAAGAATCGCCACCATCACACTCAGCATTGGCTCCGCTGGGACATGGCTTGGCTTCTGCACAACTCTCCACCAGGGCACTCCAGCTAGATCCGCAAAAGTATTTGGATGTAATTTCGTCAACTTTAGCGCCTGCATTGTTGTTTGGGTTTGTATTGGGTTTGTCTCCAGGAGATGCGTCACTGCCGCTATTAGCTGATGAAGGCTTGTCCCCCTTGCAAGGTGTTCCACTAAAGCATGACATACTTTTTTTCGGGCACTCTGCGAATATATGTGATCACATTTAGCGTAAGATATATTGTTTCATGTAATATATGTAGCAAGTAGAAATCTTGACCTTACCTTTTGCGTCACCTGACGGGCACGGAATAGCATTTTCGCAATCAATTTTATCCCAGCTTACAGCACAGTAATATGTTCCTTTGAGGTCTTCAAGGCGCCCAAGCAAATCAATGGTAGGACTGAGTGTCGTTGGAGGCAATGGGAATGGTGCGTTTGTTGGTTTGTTTGTACTCCAATCTTCTCCCTCGTTATCTACATCCCCCCAGTCTTCACCTTCGTTGTCGATATCCGTGTCATCACCATCACTATTAGTCGCTTCAGGAGCAGTAGTAGTAGCAGCAGCTGGTTCAGGAGGGATCGATGGGCTTTGAGTTGGTGGTTCGATTGGGCTAGTCGTGGGAAAGCGCTGAGGCTTACTGCAGTCGAACTCAGCAAGATAACAATTCTGCCCTTCTGGGCAATCACTGTTGTTTGTAGTTTATGCGATATTGGTTAGATCATACGAACGATGAAATTAAACAAAGATGAACCGAGCAGTAGCGCAAGCCGACTTACTCATTATTCCCAGCAGGACACGGAATGCTTTCGCCACAAATAATACCATCCCACCTAGATGCACAGAATTTCCTCTTCTTTTGAGCTTCTATAACTCCATACAAATCCAGCGGGCTTGTAGTTGGAAAGAGAGTAGTGGGAGAGCTAGGATCACGTGTTGGGGACGAAGTCACTGGTGCATACGTCGGCTTCCCTGTTACTGGGCTACGTGTAGGCTCTAGTGTCTTTGCTCTACACGCTGTAACAAATGCCCAGCAGACGTGTTCTGGATCTTCACATTCCATGTTACTTCCGGATGGACATGGTTGGTGACAATTTGATTCGACATCATTCCAATCAACTCCACAATAATAGGTCGCAAGCACTTCCTTCGCGATAACACCTGGAGGGAGAGTTGGCTCAAGACTTGGTCTGACGCTCAACGTAGGTGCTGGACTGATTGTTGGTTCAAAAATTGAAAAGTCAATCCCACCAAACACTGGTACCTTCGCTCCACCATAACCAGGCACATACAGCATTGTTGGAGAAGGAGTGGGTACATCAGATGGCGCCTTTGTTTTGTAGCCGTTTGGGCTCTTGCAAGAAGTAAAAGCCCAACATTCCAGCTCACTAAAATGCGATGGAATGGTTAGACAAACGAGATGCATACAATGTCAACAATAAAACAACGCTAAAGTGATACAAAGACGACTTACGCCGGGCACTCCTGTGAACCTCCAGTAGGACATCTAATCGGACACTTTTCATCCGCATCAGACCATGACTTTCCACAGTAAAATGTAAAGGATGGGTCATTCGGATCAAACACTGGTTTGTCGGTCGGTTGCGCTGCAACAATAAACAAGCAAATAATTATGAATAACGTCATCGAGTGAAGATAAAGAGAGCGCTTAGCATTTCGCTATAATAAAGCTACTCACCAGTAATCGTCGGAGATATTGTAGGGTAGAATGTAGGATTTACAGTCGGGACATTTGTTGGTTCAGGTACTGGCTTCTGCGTAGGTGGACCAATGGGACTGAATCAATGAAAGAGAGGTAGATGGATGAGTATGTGGCATGAGTAAATTTTGATTTTGCGAGAGTAATTCAAGCTCGACAGGAGCAGCTGGAGTGAAAAGCACACAATTTTATCGACTCCCCATATCGTGCACACAAATCCTTACAACTCTCACCTCATAGTAGGACTCCGAGTAGGTCTTGGGGGCGTAGGTGCATCCGTTGGCTGTCTCGACGGAGGACCAGTAGTCGGCGGTTCAGTCGCATAGTAATCACACGGAGTCTGTGTCCAACACGATTCAGCTTCAGGACAATCATTATCATCTTCACAATGATCTTTCGTTTCACAATTATCACGTGCATCTACCCAAAATCGTCCACAGTACGAAAATCGATGCATTGCCTCCTCGGCAGATAATACTGGTCGTTTTGTAGGTCGTTTGGTCGGTTTACGTGTGGGTCGTTTGGTCCCCCCATCTGTCTGATCGTAATATCCCGGGACAGAGTCATGTGTTGTTGGTGAAGGTGTCCTCGGTGGACCATTCGCCTCCTGCTGTTGTTTCATCTGCGCCCATGTCTTTCCATTCATATCCACTGCATGACACGCTGTAAACGCCATGCAAACCTGCTCATCTGGGCAATCATCATCACTCCCCGATGGGCACCAAATCTCACATCGCTCTTGGGCATCATCCCAATCAAATCCACAATAATACTTATTAAGTTTGTCCGAATAAATCACCGGAGCAGGAGTAGTTGGTCGTTCCGTAGGCGAAGGTGGAGCCGGTGCTATTGTCATCATTCGTGCATCACAGGGTGTATTTGTAAAGCAAATTTCACCATATGGACAATCGTTCATATTCCCAGAAGGACAATGTGTACCACATTTGGTACGGGCATCCTCAAACCCCCTCCCACAAAAGTAATGATCTGTCTTGTCCACCGATGGTTTACTCAAATCAACATACCCCCCAGAGGCAGATGCACCCACACCACTTGCACTTAAATTCTCACCAGGTACGACATTGTGATGTTCCGAAAATTGTTCCCCGTCGCCACGTCGAGTATCACATTCAGTGAATGCCCAACATTCATGCCCAGGCATGACACATTCGGATGTTTGACCAGAGGGGCAATTTTGACGTTGTGGACAGGAGGTGGAGGCTTCTGCCCACGAGGATCCACAGAACATGTTGCTTCCGTAGGTGGAGCCAGGTCTGCCGGTATTAAATGCATTTTCGAATTCGTTTTGTAAGTTGCGATTAATATTTTGGCTGTTGTTGTTGACATTATCATTCTCACTGTCGTCCCTGATGCCATCAACATTCGAATTATCATCGTTGTTTAAATTGTTTTCGTGTTCCAATCTAGTCAAAATACGAGACAATGAATTCAACGCACGTTGCTGGGAATCATGCTGGAATGTAATTTGATCGTATTGGTATTCAATATGATGTTTTTGTTCGAGACTTCGTAGTATTGTTGAATGGTAGGAGTCGTCTTTGTTATCATTCATGTTGTTGACGGTGGCATCGTCATCGATGGTCGTAGCGGTTGTTCTTTGTATGCTTGGTCTATAATCATTCTGCTGGCTCTGTTTCGTTGGCGTGTCAATCTCACTATTGTATCTCAATTGAGAGATAACATCATCATCCTCCAGCTGATCCTCGCCAGGATAATATTGTGAATTGTCAAAATTATATGATGATGGTGTAAATTGATTTGTCTTCGCATATTGTTGCGGAACCACAGCAAAGGTAGACGTGACCAATAATAGATTCACCAATACAGTTAACAATAAGCACTTTCTCAATGTGAGCATAATATGGTGACGATACAGCCGAGGCGTCTCTGACGGATGATTCTCCATGATGATGATGGGCTTGCTTGAGTTTAAATATTTTGAAGCACAAGATGTGCACACCACAGCGCACCAGTCTTCCCTAAGTACGATAGCAAGGCCGCGCTGCCCTATTTCAACGGTGATTGGACGAACAACGCTAACGCCAAGGAGTAGGCAGTATGGGCTGTACTACTAAAATTCAGAGTCGTGCTGAAGACGCTCAAATCTCAAATTGAGTTTCTGGGTCCCGAGTCCCGAGTCCGGAGCGCGCAAAAATAGTGGCGGGAAAGTGCAAATGTATTGGTATGTAGGTAGGTATGACCTCCTATGTACCTAGAGGTACAATACTTTCCTGCCTTGGAACGTGCTGAGCTAAATTTACAGTTCTCATCGAAGAGGCCTTCACTTCATTCAAAAGCGAAAAAAGAAAATTAAAAGCTATCTCAAAATTGTACTCCCGTCATGCATATGCTTGCGTTCTAGCAGTTCTGCATTAGTAAACACTAGCTGCAACCAGAAGGGGTGCAAATTTGCAGTTCTTTCTTTTGCTGAGCTGGCGCGGGCGGCGCAAAAAAGTTCAAAATTCGCATTCGCGCACCTGCAAGACAAAGCTCCAACAAAGGCCTAACAAAGGCAACTCTGTCAACTTTTTCGGCACACTTGTGTGAGTATGACAAATGCATTCCAATAAGTCTAGCTAACCCAACGCCGACAGGATAGCATTACATCATCATCCTTCCCCCCCTAGAATAATTCAATAGAGAAGCAGCTTCGAAAATGATGGACGACGAAGAACAGATTAAAGACGGCAGCACCAGCAGCAGCGGCAGCAGCGGATCCGAACACCAAATCGTGAAACCATCTTCCATCCAACAGATGCAACAGACCAACAAACGCAAAAATGATCTATCCAATGAATCCTTCTGCGACCGCTTCATCATCCAAAACCGCGGCATCTTCGTCACCATATTTATCTTACCCGCCTCCTTCTTCCTCCGTCTCTTCCACTATATCTACGATTGGTACGTCTATCTCTTCGTGAATCTCTCCTCCCGCCACGATGAACGTGTCTCCCACATCTCAGCACAAGTGAGGGAGGCTGCCTCCCAAAAGAAAAAAATGTGCACCTCCCGTCCTGGATGGCATTCCATGTCGTTACGAGAGGGGTTGTATAAGAAGGATTCCAAAGTGGCCAAGATTGAGATACCATTGAGGGATGTGTTGGAGTTAGATGAGGCGAATTTGACAGTGAGGGTGGAGCCACTGGTAACTATGGGGCAATTGTCACGTTATTTACGTAGTAAGGGGTATTGTCTCCAGGTGACTCCCGAATTAGATGATTTAACTGCCGGTGGTCTCGTGAATGGGTTTGGTGTGGAGACTTCGTCACATAAATATGGATTGATTCAACACACGTGTACTCGATTCGAGGTGGTGTTAGCCAATGGGGACGTGGTGACATGTACCGAGACCGACCGTCCCGAGTTATTCTCGGCTATTCCCTGGTCTCATGGCACACTTGGCTTTTTGGTTTCGGTCGATTTTAAGATCATCCCATGTAAGTCGTATGTGAAGATGACCTACATTCCCTGTCATACCCAAGAAGAGTGTGTGGATGTGTTTGAACGAGAGTCACGAGACTTAACGAATGACTTTGTTGAGGCAATTGTCTACACGAAAGAAGAGGGGGTGGTCATGAAGGCAACATTGGTCGATGAGGTGAATAAGAGTCAAGTGAATCCTATTGGATACTTTTGGAAGCCCTGGTTTTACAAATATGTTGAAACATTTTTAAGCAGTGGAGAGACGGCAACGGAGTATATTCCATTGACTCATTACTTTCATCGTCATACTCGTCCATTGTTTTGGGAAATGGAAGAGATTATCCCATCTGGTAATGCTCTGTGGTTTAGATGTTTGTTTGGGTGGTTGGGCCCTCCTCATGTCAAGTTGTTGAAGAAGACTCAGACAGAGACAATACGCCGTTTGTATGAGCAACATCATGTTATTCAAGATATGTTGATCCCCATGGGTGCATTGGCAGATGCCATTAATACATTTCATGATGAGATAGAGGTTTATCCCCTGTGGTTGTGCCCCATGGCATTATTACCATCGGGTGATAGTGGCTTTATGAAGCCTGTTGTGCAGGATGGGCAAGTAGTCGAGCGCATGTTTGTGGATGTTGGTGCATATGGTGTGCCGATGGTGTCGAACTTTGAGGCTCGTGGTACTTTGCGTCGATTGGAATCATTCGTCCGAAGAGTGAAGGGGTACCAGGCACTTTATGCGGATTGCTTTATGAGTAGAGACGAGTTTCGTGAGATGTTTGATCATGCAGCCTATGACACGTTACGTACTAGTTATGGTGCTGTTGATGCCTTTCCGGAAATTTATGACAAGATTTCACGTGCTGCGAGACGTTGAGATGGATGATTGATTCATCAGCAGATCAGAGCATTATTTTTAAGTGTTAAATGTTATGGTACAAAACGTGGGTGCCTTTGCCTCCTGATGTTTGATATAATTTGTCCTTGATAATTCCTCCACTAAGATTGATGTGAAACTTTGAACAATGAAGCTACTAACGAGCGACAACGAAGCCATCGTTCGACTGAGCTATGGCCCAGCTCATTAGCCCCCACTTCTCTAATGAGCTGGGCCATAGCTCAGTATGTATAGATGCACTGATGGTGCATATTTAATCGTCAATGACCTAAGCATCGATGTTGATCTAACCTGGCTCCTCATGCCGACAAGCTGTTGCGCCGAAAAAGTGAAGCTCCATAGTGGTTTGAATATAATACCTCCTATTGAATCATACTACTTTACATTATGATTTACTTCTGCTAGCTACCTTGTAAAGGTATTCAAATTTTGCGCTGACGAGGTGTTATCACCTGTGTAAACAGCTATGGCTGTTCGGCTGAACTGCAAGATATAACCTATCGCAGATAGCTTCTTAGCTCTCCAGGTAGTTGGAGCTCTTCGTCTCCAGTAGGTCGATGTCTGCATGATTGGTAAACCCAATCATGCGTGCCCTCTCAATAGATACCCTCGAGTGCTCTATAGATTTCATTGCAATGAGCGTATAGTCAAATTGATTGCATCGTCTTTGGCGGGACTGTTCATCGAGTACTGCCCGAATGACTTGCTTCCTTGCCAATATCTGCGCCTGCAAGTGATTGCAATGAAGAACATAAACATACACATACCAAGTTAGTTGGTATCTTCAGACATATTTCAGAGAAGACCATTACCTTTTACTCACCAGGTTCTTCCTGATTGAAACGGAAGAGATGAGGTGCTCTATGTCATCTAGACCTCCTTTTATACAACTATTTCGTCTCTGTCTCACATTAGATGATACATATACGTCTTCGCCAGCATCTACCAGTTCTTGGCGGTACGCCATGATGCTTCTATTTGTGTTGGTTTTGAATGACACCTCTTCACTTCTTCTTCTTCTTCTACTTGACAAGGACACGGATAGTGAGACATCTTCTCTTTCATCATAGTCATCGGCTTCGTATTGGAGAATGGTAGTCTTCTCGATGTTAAACCTCACCGATAGCGGTGATGACCACTTGGGATGGCACAAGTGATCGTTTGGTTGCCAATCATCGGCCATTAACTCGCCTTGATCGATCTTTCCTGTTATGTAGGTATTACTTGAATCGAAATGTTGCAATCGTGGGGACTTGTTTCCCTGCACATGGTCGGGCTCGTACATCATGATGAGTGTGGTCGCAGGAGCAATAAACAATAAATGAATGGTTTGACTGATATTGTGATGTCAAGTTGAGTCATGTGCACTGTAGCAAATCTTTTGTTGGTTGTGGAGGGGCTTGTATTTGCATTCTCCTCTCAGGATGTGAAGACCCGGATAAAGTGTGACGCGAACAGAGACAGAAACAACATATCACGAGCGGGTTTAGATTTGCGTAAGCTCGCAGGGTAGTACCAATTCCATTGCTTTCGATTATGCTCTTTATAATTCGCAAAAGGTTGCGGTACTTGGAAACGGCAATCAATAAAGTCAAATGAAGGAGTTAACTCTCACGATCTGAGAAATCCGTGATACTCGGATATTTACATTTGTCTCACAGTGTTCCTGAGACACATTGCTGTCTCTTTTTGCGATTCAGAATCTCGAAGTACGATTAAAAGCAGCAGAATCTCGAGGAGGTAAAGCAAAGCATACATAAGGCTTTTATTATTTATTACTGACGTGCAGTTGTTACCCTGTTCCTTGAACCCGCTTCTCACAACAACCATTTACATCTCCACAACAACCATTTTGCTCCACAACAACACTATGAACATGTCAACGAGCCAGCAATTTGAAGACCAGTTGGCGGCTCTTCCAAGCAAGCCATCGCACACTGAAGGGTCGTCACCACGTCCATCATGGAATTGTGTCATGGACATTGACAACGAACTTGATCTTGATGGCTGTGCTGTCCCTCCTTCTATTCTGCTTTCATCTCATTCTTTCCGTCGTCGGCAGTCATCAGTTTCATTTTCACCCACCGCCAAGCTCCATGTAATAGAAGGCCCAGATGATTATGTTCGAGAGAGCTACACAGAAAAGGACGAAGCCCTATTCAAGAACGAAGCCAGGGAGCAAATTACTGCCTTCCTTCGATTAAAGAATGGTTCCGGCACTCCACATCCACACGACCACAGCCTCTGCTTAGTTGGCATAGAGCAGTACCTCCTATTTCCAAACTGCGTAAACCAACGAGCAAGAGCACGGGCATTAGTGACGTATGCTGTGCTGAGAGAGCAGGCCCGTGTAGGAGGATGTGTTGCCGACAAGGCAGCACGCATCACAGTCGTATCCAGGCAGTGCACGGAACAATCGGCTTTGCAAGCCAACCTGATTGGCGAATTCCAGCAAATTCAGAGCAATGAGTAATACTTTCCGGTGCAAACTTAGCATCACAGAGAATAATGTACGATACAGCATAGGGTTTAATGTAAATATTGATGTTTAGCTATCTAACAATATGCACATAATTAGTATGGCGAGAAGGAGAACTATGTTACAATGTAAGTAGATGATAGGCACAACATCTCCTCTAATGATAGGGCTCACGTTTCAGCTTTCCTCTAGACTGAATCATCTGAGTCATTGCATACGATATTTACACTGTGCTATCTAAGTAAGTATAAGTACAATCTGCCTTCTTGGATGGCATTCAATTCTGCCCCTCACTCGTCGGCTACATCAAATTGAAGAAGTTTAGCTAGAATCTCTCTCATGATACATCCCAATCTTACGAGCCCTATCCCTCCAGCCGTTTGAGTGCTTCATCGACTTTGTGGCAATGAGCACATGATTGTTGTCACTATGAAGTCCATGGCGAGATTGTTCCTCGATTACGGCCCGAATCACTTGCTGTCTCATCCGGATCTAAATATAAGTATGCAATGTCAGACAAAGAGATGATATACGATATACAAGTTAGCTTTACAACACGTATGCACACTCATGCTCATGGATTGATGAGTAAATGATTGTGTTCTGTACTCACAAGATTCCTCCGGATGGAGACTGAGGACACAAGGTGCTCAATACCTTGGATACAAATAACATCATGCTCGCCAAGTAACCCTGCTACAAAACGACGCTGATTGGCTCGCCCATGTATGCTCCGTAGCCTCACGATCAGTTGACGATACGCCGCAGCGTTTCGAACAGTGCTCATGAGCATGGATTGCACTTTTTCATTGGTGTACCAGTAGGCATCGGCATCCTGGGAATATTCGGCTCCATGCTTCTTGCAAGTGGTATTCTGCTCAAGGTTGAACCTAACTGATCGCCTTGATCGGGAAGAGGAATGTTGTTGTTGGTTGTTCGCCATGCTTTGCTTTGCTGGTCGATGTTTCAAGATCAAGAGGTTGTATCAAATGCAAATGCAAGCACCGTCTTACTCTATGACTATGTAGGTTCAGGACGACCTACCTTGAGAGGATCTGGTTGTTTCTACGCAAGAAGCCTGCAAGAAGCATAAGTAGAAAGAAGTCGCGGCGGAACGAACAAAACGTGTTCAGACTTCAAAAAACAAAAAGTGATGATCGAAAGTTTACACCACTTTTTGCAAGGAACAAGGATGCATACAAGTCGCGGATCCGCGCTTATTCTTTGAGCCTCAGCTCTCTCTACAGATAAGGCCTTACATATGAGGAGTAGTGGTTACTTACTTATCTCCTCTTTGTGTGGCATCTCAATTCACAAGACTTGAAGTCTTTAAATAGCTAGTTCGCCTCTCTAAATTGAGACCTACTGTGAGAAACGTGGAACCGTCAATCTTGCATGTCCAAAGGGCCTGGGCTGATTTCATTTTGTTACATAGGAATTAGTACAACTGAGAGGCTGTACTAACTAACCACCCCAAAATCAAACAAATTCAAAAACGATTGAGAGGCTGTCCCAAACCACAACACATCACACAAATATCTTCATAAATTACACGGTTGTTGTGGTTGGATTGTGCAATAAAGATTGAATATCACCATGTCCCATAGGCACGACGACTCATCAGCGTCGTCTCTCTCAATGGGTCTCTCGGCCTACAACGCCGTCGAACCTAAACCAATGTCCACTACCAATTCTGTCCGATCAAAACAATCCTCCCGAAGCTACCGATCATCCGGAGGAGGTCCACCACCACCACCACGCGATGGCGGTGAATCTTTACGCAGCAGTCACCACAGCAGCTCCCGCTCCCACTCCTCTTCAAGGCGATCATCATCTCAACAAGATCCCGATGAACGCAGTCGCAGTAGTCGCCGCAGCAGCAAATCTTCTCGCAGCCACGGCACCATGTCATCTGCACCACCACCACCACGACCATCACCGGGCGGATCTGTCCGAAGCACTGGATACAGCAAGGATCCATCCGGTATGAGTGGATGGGATGGTCAAGATGATCCCGATGGTCGTCAATACGCTCCCGGAGAAGCCGGATCCACCTACCGTGGTGGTAATAATAATGTGCCACACCCCGTACCAGAAGATCGATCCTACACCTCATCGTCAAAGGCATCTCGTTCCTATCATGACATCCCCCCGTCAGATGAGGTTGACTCGTATTACTCTCGTGGATCTCAACGCTCTCAACAATCCAAAAAGAGTAGTGGGTTTCAACTATCCGCCGAGGCAAGTCAATTTGGTGGGGAGGATATTAGTTATGTCAGCAACGATTCTCGATCGTATCAAACTCCCAAAAAGCAGGCCAAGAAGTTCAAAGCGAGGGAGACGGATAATAACAAGAGGGCAATGTGGTGGTACAACTTTAGTCGTTGTTTGACCTTCCCCGTCCCTGATGCATGTATCCGAAAGGAGGATGCGGAGGCGAAGCAGGCATGGCGTGAAAAGGTGGCTATTTGCTTCGTGGTGTTTTTGGCAAGTGCCTTCTTTGTGGGGATTTTCGGATTCATCCCCGTGTTGCTCTGTCAGGAACGTACCGTCTACACGTTGGATGCTGTGCAGGAACGTACTACTGAGAACTGGATTGTAATCAAGGGGACGGTGTATGATGTGACAGGATTGTTTGAGAGGCATCCGACCGGTCCAGCGGGTGTGGAGGCGTTTTTGCACGATGATGCTAGCCGTATGTTCCCCCGTATTCCACCCGTTGCCCTCCCCGATATGTGTAAGAACATGGCCAAGTTTGAGGAAAGTGAGGAGTTGCGTTCTGCCGAGCCTGTGTGCTCGGGTATGACAGCAGAGGATAAGAAGAATGGCATCCCCTGCCACACTTTTGTGACTGGCATGAACTCCACGGCCAAGTACATGGGGGAGTTTGAACAGGGAGTACAGGCCCATGCCGGGCCATCTCTGTCGGAATCTCCCTTTACATTCTGGGTATCGATTCATAACCGTGTGTACAATGTGACGGATTATGTCAACAGCATCCGTAATGAGCAGACGAAACAGATTGAGAAGGACCATCCCATGGCATATTTGGAACCCACCCTGAACAACCTCGTTATTAACAAACTTAACGAAGATGCTACCGAGCTCTTCTTGTCAGTGTATCCGGATGATAGAGTGTTGGCTTGCATGGACGAGTTGTTCTATGTGGGCATCATCGATACACGTTTTGACGTGGTGTGCTTCGTTCTGAATGTGCTCATGTACTTTCTGTTGTCGTTTGTGGCGTTGATCATGATTGCTCAAATGATTTGCAGTCTCATGTACGTAGCCAAGGGAACGAGGACGTATTCCGACGAAGACACGCAGGATCAGGTGATTGTGATGGTTCCGTGTTATAATGAGGGAGGGTCGGAGTTGATCAAGACGATTGACTCAGTGTTGGGAACGACTTATCCGGAGGAGAACAAGGTCGTCTTCATCATTGCTGATGGTGTTGTGACGGGTGCCGGGCAAGACATGTCAACTCCTGAGCATTTGGCGGAGATCCTTGGATTTGAGATGGATCCTGGAAATGATGAGGAGTATGACTATGACTCAATTGGTCTTTTGACGTCGAATAAGGCTCGTGTTTACCATGGTTACTACGAGGTGGAGGACAAATGTTTGAAGTATTTGGTTGTAGTGAAGTCTGGTCTTCCCATGGAGCAAGCTGCAAGTGCCAAGCCCGGTAACCGTGGTAAGCGTGACTCTCAGCTTGTCATTATGGGTTACTTCAACCGCATCTACCATGGTCGTGAGCTCAACGAGCTTGATGCAGCCATTGAAGACGCACTAATTGATTTGAATATGCAGTCGGACGACATGCGCTTATTGATGACGATCGATGCCGATACTCGTGTTGAGGAGCTGTCCATCACTCACATGGTGTATCACATGAACCAAGACGACAAGGTGTTGGCTCTTTGTGGAGAAACGAAGGTTGACAACAAGTGGCAGACGTGG
>Ga0209652_1001052_pt1 | contig 22726 bp, 9 predicted proteins | sample SaaInl74LU_5_DNA_FD_184641 | JGI IMG/M metagenome (GOLD analysis project Ga0209652, IMG submission 184641) | Marine microbial communities from expanding oxygen minimum zones in the Saanich Inlet - ESP_74LU_5_DNA (SPAdes) (version 2) | ecosystem: Environmental > Aquatic > Marine > Intertidal zone ... | reverse complement strand
CAGAGGCGTCCGAAACGGCGGAGGCGGAGGCGCTCGTCTCTCTGCTTCCGGAAGAAGGCGTCTCGTCGACGGGCGCAATCGGGGGAACCGCGACCCGCGCCGAGCCAGGCGACGGCTCGGCCGACAAAAACGCGCCGGCACCGGGAACGTCTGTTGAATCGTTCGCCGACGCGCCGAGTCGCACAGTCGTCGTGGTCTCCATCGGAGAGTCAGAGGGTTGGTTTTTTTTTTCTTCCTCCGAAGCCGAGACAGTGTCGTCCGCTTCGACTTCGTCCGCGCCCTCCTCCGACGGTTCCCTCTCCGCCGACTCCAACGCGCGAACGTCAGCTCGAGTGCCCTCGCGAGCACCCTCCTCCGACGGACCCGCGGAGGGGTTTAGGGTTTCGGGTCGCGTCAAGAGCGCGTCCGCCGAAAGTGAGCCGAGCGTCGCCGCGAGCGTCGCGTTTGTTTCATTCGCATTCGTCGCGACGGAGGTTTCGGCGAGACGCTCCGTCGTCGCGTCCGAAGCCGCCGCCGCCGAACCGTCTCCATCCGCGACGCTCACTTCTTCGCCCTCCTTTTGTTCCGCGCCCTCCGCGTTCTTTTCGGAAACGTCGTTTTGGCTTTTTCGCGCACTGGCTTGACTGTCTTCCCACTTGCGCATCATGGCGGCGTGCACGCGCCGCACGAGCTCGCGTCGCTCGGGCGACGCGCCAAACTCGGGCACTTCGCGTCGCGAGCGCTCGGCGAGTTTCCTCCTCTCTTCCTTGGTGTAGTCCAGCGAACCCACGGCGCCCTCCGCGGGCGAGGGCATGAACGCGCGCACCGCGGTGAGCGCCGTGCGCACACTCCAGGAGGGCTGCCAGTGCTCCGGGTGGTGCTGCGTGATGGAAAGGCAAATCTTCGTGTTGGTCTCGAACCTGCCGCTCGGGGTGAGCAGCACGAACGACGGGGGCTTGAACGGGTACTCGGGGGGGAGCAGCACGCGTCCGTGGTAGATCCCGCCCTCGAACTCGGAGTCTTCCGCGCCGAGGATGGCGAAGTGCCACTCGAAGATGTCCTCCTCCACAGCCTCGGCGTGGTACGCCGGCGACGCATCCTCCGCCATCTCGCGCATCTCGCGCAGAATACGCTTCACCGCGGGATTGCGCTGGTTGTACTTCGAGGCGGTCGAGTCCGCGTGCGCGGGAGACGCGCGCGACGGCGCGCCGTCGCCGGCGGTGCCGTCGGAGCGGTCCGACATCGCCCCTCGGATCGCCGAGTCGCGCCGGTCGACACGCCAGGGGGGGCTCGCGCCGCGAGATCTGGGGCGCGGCGAAACGCTAGCTAGACCTTCGGCTCACGTCGCCTCGGAGCGATGCATTTTTTTCGAAACGTCTTCGAACCACGACGCGCGCGTCATTGGTTCGGCGCCGGACCGCAGCGATGTTGGGCGACGGCGGCGACGACGACCCGCTCGCCACCTTCCGCGGCAGGAGCCCGAGCCCGGAGAGGAGCCCCCGCGGTCGGTCGTGGTCGAGGGACAGAGGGGACAGGGACGGAAGGGACGGAAGGGACGGGAGGGACTTTCGTCGCCGGTCGCGGTCGCGTTCGCGGTCGCCGCCCCGCCGGCGGCATCGGTCGCGGTCGTGGTCTCGCGACCGCCGGCGGTCGCGCAGCCGCAGCCGCGACCGCGACCGCGACCGCCGCGACGCGCGGCACGACCGCCGACAAAACGAGCGGGACGACCGCCTAAGCGACCCACGCGACGATGACCGCCGTCGCGAAGACCGATTCGGCGATCGCCGTCCCTCGGACGACGACGGGAACGTCGACCGAACCAACCGTCTGCCGCCGCCGCCGCCGCCTCCTCCGCGCGCGCCGCACGCGCACCACAACCCCCCCCCCCCCCCCCGCGGCGGCGACCCGACCCCCCCGGCGGTGACGTCCATCGTGCGCGGCGTCGTCACCTCCGTAAGGCCCTTCGGCGTCTTCGTTCGGCCGGCCGGCAAGGCGCGCGATGGGTTGGTACACTGCACGCAGGTTTCGGAAGAGCTCACTTTTACGCGCGAGGACTCGGACGACGCCAAGCAAATGGCGATGGAGTACTTCTTCCCGAAAGGGACCGAGGTGTGGGTCAAAGTGCTGGACGTGACGGTGGAGGGCGGAGCCGGGACCGGGGGCTACGCCGATCCGAGCACGCTCGGTCTCGGTGACCCCGCCGCGCGCGGAGATCCGCCGCGACCCGTACGAAACGCGCAGAAAGAAAAAGTGTCGCTGTCCATCAAGGCGGTGGACCAGGAGACGGGCGAGGACCTGGACCCGAGCCACGCCGCGTGTTTCGGGGCGCGCGAACGAAAAGGTTTCGACCCTGTCCGAAGAGATTCCGACGGAGATCAAAATAGCCAAAAGCCACCGAGTCTTTCTTCGATCATCCGCGCCGTCGTTCGCGCGGTCAAGCCGTACGGCGTGTTCGTCCGGCCGGAGGGCAAGTCGAGAGACGCGCTCGTGCCGTCGCACCAGGTGAGCGAGCACCTGCGCTTCGACAAGGAGGACGACGACGACGCGCGCGTCGCCGGGCTGGAGGGCGTCGTGAGCGTCGGCGATTCCGTGTTTGCGAAGATCGTCGAGATCAGAGAGGACCCGTTCGACGCCGCGAAGCCCCCCAGAGTCACGGCCTCGATGAAGCTGTGCGACCAGACTTCAGGGGAGGACCTGGACCCCGAAGGCGTAAAGTACCGGCCCTCCGGCGACCGCGGCGAGAACGACGCCGGCGCGGGCCGGGACCGCCGCGTCGGCGCCGGCGCCGGCGACCGCGTCCGGGCGGGCGGGGTCATAGACTGGGGCCACCACGCGGGGGACGTGAAGCAGATGCGCATGGTTGACGAACAGGGAACGCATGGCGATGGCGCCGGCGCGCGCTACGACTTAATCGAGGACGACCCGGAGGCGGATCGCGCTTTGCTCGGCGCGCGCTTCGACGGGCGCGGGCCCGACGGTCGCGCGCCGCCGCCGCCGCCGCCGGGTGGGCCTCCGCGCGGCGGCGGCGGCGCGTTCGAGGTGCCTCCTCCCCCCGGCGGCGCGCCCCTGGTGGGCAGCGTCGAGGAGGCTTTGGCGATCCTCGCGAAGCACAAGCGCGAGAAGAAGGCGCGCAAGGCCGAGAAGAAGGCGCGCAAGAAGGCTCGAAAGAAGGAGAAGAAATCGTCCAAGTCCAAATCGCGACGACGTTCGAGGAGCTCGTCGAGTTCGTCGAGCGAGTCGGACGACGAGTCTGACGAGCGCGCGCGCCGCCGCAAACGCGAGCGCCGCTGAGATAAACATAAACGCGCGTGGTTAACATGAGCTGTTGAAAATAGGTACCGTAACATCATAGGTATCTTTAGATAGTGACTACCGAAGGTAGACGTCGGGTAGTAGATTATAAAACGACGTTAGAGAGTCACTGTGCGTCTCTCGGGAGAGAAGGTATCGCGTCCGCGTTCCCGTCCGCCGCGCCGTCGCGCGCGCCGCGTCACAGATCTTCCTTTCCCGTCTCGTTCGGGTTGTCGGAACCGTTCGGCTCGCCCTCGCAGTCTCTCGGCGCGTACGCGCGGCACATGAGCTCCTCGACGCTCTCGTTCTCCAGCGTGCCGGCGTACAGAGCCTCCTGCAAATGCTCTTCCTGCGCCTCCACCAGCCGGTGGCAGTACCCCTCCAGCTCCTTCCGCAGCGCCTTGCGCTCGGCTCTGCTCCCCGCGGATTTCGCGCCCGCGGTCCACGAGCCGTCGCGAAAGCCGAACTTGTCGCCGACGTCGTCGCACAGGTTCTCCAGCAGCTCCACGAAGCGGAGCTCGCTCACTTTGTAGTCGATCAGCTTGCCGTACCGCACGCCCTTCGAGTCCAGGCGGCCGCGCATGTCCAGGTGGTTGCGCGGGCGCTCAGCCTCCAGCGCGGACTGCAGCTGCGTCGCCACCGCGACGCACGCCGAGCACTTCGAGTCGATCGCGTAGACCGGCTGCAGGAGCGCCGCGATCCCAGCCAAGAGGGCCAGCAGGCCGCGCGCGCCGCGGGATGGCATTTCGACGCTCGGGAACCGCGCACACTCGGATCGGGGCGGGAGGCGTCCCGGGGACGCGCCGTGAGACGCCCGTGGCGCGGCAGCCGCGTGCGATGATGAGTGGCGGAAGAAGGTCGAGGAAACCGAGCGTGTTTCGGTCGTGAAAACGCTTCCAGTATTTCGATTTCGGAAGTGCAGGAGGGAGGTTCGAACTCCCGACCTCGAGAAGCGGGCGCGCGTTTTAGAAGATTCCGTTTCGTTTCCAACGCGTCTCGCGCTATATGCCTCTAAAAGGCGTCCGAGTACCTGGCGGAGTCCCTGTCCTCCCCCTCCCTCTCCGACTCCGCGGCGCTGTCCCCCGCGCGCCCGCCCGCGCGCCTCCGCCGCTGGTCCTCCTCCACCGACCGCATCAGCTCCTGGACGTGCCCCAGCACGATCTCCGCCTTCTGCCGCGCGCGCGCCGCCGCCGCCGCCTCCGCCGCCTCCTTCGCCCGCCGCCGCGCCTGCCTCCCCCGGAACGCCGCCTGGATGCGCTCAACCGCGCACAGGTGCGCGAGGTCCAGCTCCTCTCCGTCCACGCCCGCCATGCCGTGCGTGATCTCGAGGTGCACCGCGTCCGGGTCCCCGACGTTCGAGCCCGACGCGCGTTGCTCCTTCAGCCTCTTCTCCGCGGTGAGCCGCTTGCGCACCTTGCCAACCTCCAGAACCGTCTGCACCTGGATGGGGAGCTGCTCGATGTTGATCCCCATCGCGCGCGCGGTGACCGCCTGGAGCACGTCCTGGTAGTGCATGTAGTTGCTCTCGACCTTCAAGTTGAGGTTCTTCTGGAACCGCAGCAGACCGAGCCGCGAGATCTTCGAGCCGCGCACGCCCAGCGGCGGAGGCGCGAGCTTGATGAGCGTCGCGACGCGCGTGACCGGAATAAACCCCGTGGCTCGCGGGTCGACTTTGCTCCACGCGACGGCAAAGGCGGCGATGTCGTCGTCCGTCACCGTGACGCCCTCCTCCTTCTTGCTGTTGCTGAAGTTATCGAGCACCACCGCGATGAGCAGGTTGAGCGTCACGAAGCTCCCGAAGATGACGAAGGTGATGAAATACAGAGGCGCGCCCGCGGAGCCGCAACACTCGCCGAGCGCGCAATCCGCGGCGGAGTCGCATTCGTCGCGTACCATGCAGTCGTACATGATGGCGTTCCACGCCTCGCCGGTGACCATTCTTAGCAAAATCAAGATGGAATTGCCGAAATTGGTGAAGTTGGCGTGCTCGTTTAAGTTCTCACCGAACTTAACCTTGCCGAACAGGTTCATGCCCAGCACCGCGTACACGAAGCACAGCAGGAAAAGCAACGCGCCGATGTTGATCAATCCGGGGAGCGATGTGATGAGCGTGTTGAAGAGCATCAGAAGCCCCTTCAGTTTGCGCACCAGACGGAAGACGCGCGCTAAGCGCAGCACGCGAAGCACGGACGCGCCCCCCCCCGTGCCCGCCATGTACCCGATGAGCGTCGTGGCGACGCAGAAGAAATCGAAGCAGTTCCAGCGGTCGGAGAAGTACGCCGCGGGGTACATCGCGTACAGTTTGGCGGCGGCTTCGCTTACGAAAATCACCGCGAAGAAAACGCCGACGCCGTCGAGCGCGGAGCGTAAATCGTCGCTCGCGTCGTATCGTTCGCACGCCATGGTCACGGCGTTCATCACGATGACGCCCATGATGAGCCACTCGAACTCCTCGCGCTCGACGATTTTGTACACCATCGTGCGATTCTCGTCCTCGGGGTAGTAGTTCGCCTTGGCGGGCTCGGCGGTGCCCTGCAGCCGCTGTTGCGTCTTGACCCACATCTTCTGCGCCTTGGTCATGGTGGCGCTCCCGCCGTCGCCGCTCTCGCTGCTGAGCTGCGCAAAGTTGTCCAGGATGATACCCACGAACAGGTTCAGGATGAAGAAGTTGGCGATCACCTCGAACGCCACGAAGAAGAACGCCATCGAGGGCTGGTGGTCGCGCTGAGGCGCCAGCTCGGGAGAGCGCGCGTCCACGCCGTTGTACATCACCGCCGTCCACCCCTCGGTGGTGGACATCTCGAACAGCGTCTGCATAGCGTTGAAGATGTTGTCAAAGTTCATGTCGTCCGAGGCCCACGTGCGCTCGACGTACTCGACGGACTGGTACGACCCCACGCACGTCGCGAGGCTCAGGTCCGTCGCGTTCGCGAGGTCCGGGTTGTCGCACGTCTTCGTGACCGAGTCCCAGCTCGCCTCCACTGTCTGGTTCACCCACCCGTCCACGCACAGCGCCTTCTCCTCGACGCTCTCGTCCGAGCACCGCGAAAACGCGCCCATGAACAGCTGCATGCCCAGGATCCCGAAGATGATCCAGAACAGCAGCGACACCATCAGCACGTTCCCCAAACCGGGCAGCGAGTTGAGCAGCGCGTTGACCACCACCTTGAGCTCGGGCACGCGCGAGATGACCCGCAGCGGGCGCAAAACGCGCATCGTGCGCAGCGCGCGCACCCATTCGATGTTGGCACCCGAGAGCGCTTTGCCGACGATGCCGATCACCACGATGAACCCGTCCATGCAGTTCCACGGGTCCCGCAGGTACGCGTCCTGGTCCTCGGGGTAGATGCCGTACGCCACGATCTTCATGCACATCTCCAGCGCGAAGATCACCGTGAACACGATGTCCACCGCCTCGAGCGCGTTCGCCGTCGACGCAACCTCCATCGCCTTCGGGCTCTCAAACACCATCGTGAACGACGAAATCAGGATGAAGCTCATGATGAGGTACTCGAACTGCTTGTCGTCCACCACCTTGTGGCAAAACACGCGCACGGGGTTCGTGGGAGTGAACAGCCAAACAGACTTGCTCGTGAACTCGTGAAGCGGTTTCGGGCCGGCGCCGGGCATAGGGCCGCACCCCTCGCCCGACCCGGCGTCGATGCCGAAAGAAACGAGTTGGCCCTTCTTGGCGCGTTTCAGTCGCCCCTCGGCGATGGCGCGCTCCTCCTCGATGCGCGCCTGCCTTGCCGCCTCCTCCGCGGCGATGCGCGCGTCCTCCTCCGCTTGGCGCTCGCGCTCTTCCTCCCACAGACGCGTGAGCACCGCCTCCGCGAGGCACTCCCAGTTGGACATGGAGGTGGGCGTCATCTCCTTGTCCGGGAGCTCCGCCCAGAAACGCTCCTTCTCCAGCTCCTCCGCGCTCTTCTCCTTCTTCTTCTTCTCCTTGGACATGAACTTGAAGAACGAGATGCTCTCCAGCACCTTGCGCGTGCTCTCGTACTCCTCGGCAATGTCCTGCTGGCCAAAGTTTGTCAACAAAATGGCGATGAACAGGTTGAGCACCAGGAAGTTGCCGATGACCAGGAGCAGCACAAAGTACAGCGCCGACTCGTTTCCGTTCGCAGCCATGCCGTCGTACATCACCGCGTTCCAGTCCTCGCCCGTCAGGACCTGGAAGACAGTCACGAGCGCCCACAGCAGGGTGTCGAAGTTGTGACGGGGCACCTCCCCGTCGTCCAGGCCGCACATCTTGCCCCCGAACAGCTGCATCCCGAGCAGCGCGAAGATGAAAATCGCGAGGAACACGATGAACGAAAAGTTCCCGAGGTCCAGCACGGTGAGGTACACCGTGTACAGGAAGTTCTGCAGCGACGTCCAGCTCCGGATCAGCTTCAGGACGCGCAGGATGCGGAACGCGCGGAGCGCGGATAACGACCCGGAACCCGCAGCGGCGAGCTCGATGATGGAGATGAGCACCACCGCCGCGTCGAACAGGTTGAATCGATCCGCCGCGTACTCGTTGAACCCCAAACCGCCGAGTTTCAACGCCAGCTCGAGAATGAACGCAATCGTCAGGACCAGGTTACAGATCTCCAGCGCCTTGGCGTAGTCCGCGGGCATGCCGCTGTACTCCATTGATAAAATGAGCGTGTTCACGACGATGAGCGACGTGAAGAACGGACCGAACAGAGGCTGGTCGATGATGGACTTGCAGATCTTCTTCAGCCCGACGCCGGAGGCGCCCTCGAGCGCGGCGAAATCAATCTTCGCGTTAGCGCCGCCGCCCTCGTCGTCGCTGTTCTCGTCATCCGTCATCAGACCCAGCTCGTGGCGCTTCGCGCGAGCCTCCTGCTCCTTCTTCTCCTGCGCAGCCTCCTTCTCGATCTCCTCCGTCGCCTCCTGCTCCTTCGCGTCGGTGTTCTCCTCGTCGTACACCTCGGTGATCACCGCCAGCGCGAGGTTGAGCAGGAAGAACCCGCCGGTGAACACCAGCAGGACAAAGTAAATCACGGACCAGCCCGTGACCGCGTCCATGGTCATGTACATGATGGGCGTCCACCCCTCCAGGGTGATACACTGGAAAATCGTGAGCCACGAGTACTCGATGTTGTCGAAGCTCGTGATGCCGTAGTTGGGGTTGTTCGCCTTCAAGCACATCATCCCGTCGGGGCAGGTGTATCCCGGCCAGTGCGTGGTGGTGTTCGTGCACGTCTGCTCGTCGTCATCCGCCAGGAGCACCGCCGCGGTGACGTTGAAGTCCGCGCCGAAGTCGGGCATCACCTCCCGGCAAAACACCATGTTCTCGTTCAAAGCGTGGTCGTCGCACGTCGTTTCCGAGACGACGGTGAAGCACCGGTTGCGCAGCGCGCCCATGAACACGAGCAGCCCGAAGATGCCGAAGATGATGAAGAAGAACACCGTGAGCAGCATGACGTTCGCGATCATCGGCACCGACCGGATCATCGTGCCGATCAACACGCGCATGCCCGGGAACATAGAGAGCGTGCGCAGCGGCCTCAGGACGCGGATCACGCGCAGCGCCGAGACGTTGCTCCCCAACCCCGGGATGTTGCTCAGCAGGCTCACCACCACCACCGTGAAGTCCATGACGTTCCAGCCGTCCTTCAGGTACGACGTGTCGTCCAGCAGGAACCCCATCGCCACCACCTTCACGATGCACTCGAGCGTGAAAATAACCGTGAACAGGATCTCGGTGTCCTCGATCACGGCGTTGCCGCCCGCGTCCGTGGGCTCGCCGTCGCACCCGCGGCCCTCCATCTTCAGCGGCTCCATCTGGCACAGGATGATGGCGTTCGCCAGGATAGCCAGCAGGATGAAGTTGTCGAACATGGGCATCTCCGACAGACGCATGCAGAACACGCGCACGGGGTTGTCCAGCTCGAAGTACCCCAGCGACCGGTCCGCGTAGAAGCGCTTGAACCCGGGAGTCGGCTCGCGCTCCTCCTCCGGCGTTTTGTGCGAATGCGCAAGCTCATCGTCCGTCTGCGTGCGGTAGAGGGAGGGAAGGAGGGTCAGACGCGATGCGCGATACGCGGAGGCGCGGGGAGACGGGCGCGCGGGCGCCGCGACGCGTCACGAGGCTCTTTCTCGCGTCCGGGGGGGGGGTTCCCACGGGGTCATTCGGTGGAATCCGCCTCGAAATCCACCGGCGTGCCTCCCACTTGTTAACACGAATCGCGTGCGCGTACCTTGGCCGTGGGCACATCCGGGTTATCCGGGTCGTACCCTTTCGCGTCTCGCGCCTCCATCGCGGCAGCCGAGGGAGGCGCGCCGCGCTCCCTCCGCTCCAGCCCGGATCTCACGCGAGGAATGCGCGGCCTCGCACGCGAGCCGGAGGGTTTGAAGGATCCATCCATCTCGCGAAAAGCAACGCCATACCCAACGGTTCGTTCGAATTCCAACCCGAGACTCGCACACTCGCTCGAGTGCGACTCGCGGGCGACGGGGTTGCGGCGCCTGGTCGATCACAATTTCCGAGAGGTCGGTGCCTAAATTTTGTCCCGTGCGGATCAGAAGGCGAGGCACGCGCGCGCGCGGAGGGCGCGCGAGGATGGCGTCTCTGGATTCCTTGTCGTGGTTCCTGGACGCGCCGGCGCGCGTCCTCGGCGAGCGCCACCGGTGGGTCTCGTTCGCGCTCGGCGTCGCGGTCCAGCTGTGCGCGGGCACGCTGTACAGCGTCTCCGCGTGGGGCGTCGCGCTTCGAGATGCGGCGGGTTGGGAGAACGACGAGGACCTGTCGCTCGCCACGACCGTGGGGACGCTGGGCGTGTACCTCGCCGTGCACAACGGCCTGGCGCTGGACCGCTTCGGCGCGCGACCGTGTCTGGCGTTCGCCTCGATCGCGCTGCTGCTCGGGTGGAACCTGCTCGCGCGCGTCGCGTCGTCGAACGGGTCCCCCGCGGCCGCCGCGTTCGCGCTCGCGCTGGTGGGGCAGGGATCGGTCACGTCGTTCCTCGCGTCGCTCGCGCCCAACGTCGCCAACTTCGAGGAGGCGCACCAGGGCAAGGCGCACGGCGTGTTGCTGGCGGGGTTCGGGGGGAGCAGCGCTTTGTTCGCGGCGGCGTACCGAGGGGCGTTCGTGGGGAACCTGCCCGGCTTTTTCGCGTTTGCGGGATGGGCCACCGCGCTCGTCGCCGCTATCAACGCGTTTGCGTGCAAGGATGGCGCGTTTGAGAAGAGGCTGGAGAGGCTGGTCACGAGTCACGGGGGATTGTCCCACGCAGTAGGATCCTACGCGTTCGCGACGGGAAGGTCGAACGCCGTTAATCGCGGTATTCGGTTGGCCCGGATCGGCGGGCGACGCGGCGGCGACGAGAACGACGAGGACGAGCGGAGGCTCGTCGAGCCAAGCGCGGAGGACGTCGCGGCGGATCGCGAAACGCGCCGTTCCCAAATGTCATCCGGGACCTCGAAACATTCCTCTTCGAGAGGTGTCGATGAAAACGAAAACGCCACGGAAGAAGAAGAAGAAGCGCGCGTCGGCGACGAGGAGGCGCCGCGCGTGAAAGAAACAAACGACGACGCCAAGACGCCGTTTGAAAGCGAGACGACGGAGTCTTCGAATCTCGCGGCGCACTTAAAAAAGCTGTTCTCGACGCCCCTGTTCTGGCTCATCTACGCGCACCTCACGCTGACGCTTGGAACGGCGCTTTTGTGGGTGAACCAGGCTGGTCCGTTCGCGGTCGTGGCGGACGATTCCGTAAACGCGAAGAGCGCGAGTTTGGCGACGATGGTGATGCTCTTTTCTTTTGGAAACGTCGGAGGGCGCGTGGCGTGCGGCGTGGCGAGCGATTTTTGCGAGACCAAATTCGCGACGCCGCGCGCGTTTTTTCTAATCGTCGGCGGGCTGGTGATGTGTCTCGGGTCCGCTTGCCTTGCGGGCGCGCCGGAACGGGAGGACACCAGGAACGGCGTCGCGTTGACGATCGGGCTCGCGGAGGGGACTATCATGGCTGCCTGGACGAGCGCGGTGAGGAACGCTTTCGGCGAAGCGCGTTTCGGGTTACACTTAGCGGTGTACAACTCGGCGCTCGCGCTCGGGTCGTCTCTGTTCAACGGCTTCGCCGCGGCGGCGACGTCGGATCCGGGCGACTACGGCGACGGCGAAGTGGTCGGCTACAAGGCCACCTTCGCGATCGCCACCACAGCATGCGGAGGCGCGACGCTGCTGGCCATGGCCATCGTTAAGGCCACGAGGCACGACGCCGCGGAGCGCGCAGCCGCCGCGAGAAGAGGGAACGACGTGGGGGGGTGAAGAATTTTTTTACGTAGCCAATAGCTTTGTTTGTTCGACGAAGGAGGCGTGGACTACCGAACGCCTCTGTTCCCTCGTGGACGACTCGTCGTCTACGTTCATTCTCGTCGCCGTAAGAAGCCTCGGCTTTGCGTCACGCGTACTTCGTACTGGCGGCATCACATGACCGCTGCCCTGAGATCCTCAAGCCTCTTGAGTATCTCCCCCACGGAGTGGTCCATGTCCTCGGCGACGCGCCTCTGCGCCTCGGCGTCCAGCAAAGAGAACTGCTCGCACAGGTCGCCGTCGACGACATCCTTGACCGGGAAGTACGCGCTGCGGAAACTCAGGTGGTCTCGGCCCAGGAGCGGCGGCGCTTCCTGCCGCATGTGCATCTCCAGGTGCGTGCAGAAGTCCACGTCGTCCCGGCTGGTGAACGGCGCCAAAGCGCCGAGCGTGCCGTTCAGAGACGCGTACAGCAAAGACTCCTTCCCGCCCGAAACCAGCGTCCCTTTCGTGAGCGCGCACACCGTCTCGCCCACGTGGAACTGCGCCGCGCACGACGTCTTGTGTTGCGCGCCGCCGAGCGTTGAGCGAAACGACGCGTTTTTGCCTCCCGTGGGGTCATCCTCTATCGTTCGCGAGACGTCCACGGCGAGCCTCGAGACGAACACGTTCCCGAACTTATCCGCACCAGCCATCGTGTCGTAATCAAGCGGCGTCGCCGCGGTCACGTGACGCGGCTGCGCGTCGTCCGCGGCGACGAAGAGCGACCCGTCGCTCGCGTCGAATCGCGCGAAATGGAAGCTCTCCTGCACGTCGCCCACGTACACGCGATCGCCGCTCGCGTGAACGGTGGTGACGAAATTCGGGAAAGGCCCGCACTCCGCCTTGCGCAGCAGCTTCTTCTTGCCAAACTCGTACACGCGCAGAGACGCGCCGACGCCGGCGAGAAGGCGGCCCTTGAACGCGCACACAGCGCCGGGGACGCCGTCCACCGGCGTCTTGTGAAACGCCTCCACCGTTCCGTCCGCCAAATAGCGGTACAGTGTAAGGAACCCGCCCTCGCAGTCGCGCGGCGCAAAGGTGAGTCTCACCGCGGAACCGACGACCAAAAACAGCTCGTCCGCCGCGGGGAAGTACGCGTGGCACGCGCACAGAGCGGCTTCGTTCCCGTCGAGCTCGATGATCTGCTTCGTGCGCTTCGAGGGATCGGCGCGCGGATCCACGATGCGCACGCACGACCCCCAGGTCCCCGGGGGCGCCTTCGGCGCTCCGAACCGCTCCGCGGGGGTCATCGCGAACTCGTCGTCGGAGTCGTCGTCGCCGCCTTCGGCGTCCATCGCGTCGGCGCTTCTGTTTCCTTCCGACTCGCCAACCTGCCCTTCCGGCCCGTCGCGCGAGAGAAACGGCACGCAGCTCTGGTCCGCCTCGACCACGGCGACCGTCCGCAAGTCGGGGTGCACGGTGAGCTCCCTCGGCGTGTACCTCAGCTTCAAAGACACGGCGTCGAAACTCTCGCCCAGGCGCTCGGCGGCGAGGACGCGCAGCGTGTTCCCGCACGACGCCACGATGCCCTCGGGCACGTCGTCCGAGCGGAAGGGCGCGCCGTGCTCGAGCGCCTCGTACGACGCCGGCGCCAGCGAGAAGCGGCCCTGCAGGTCGACCCAGCCCAGCCAGGGCTTGGAGGAGAGCGCCAGCATCGCCGGCGCGCCGCCGTGCGTCGTCGTCTGGAACAGAGCGGGCGGCCTGGTCCCCAAAAATCGCGCGCGCGCGTCACCTATTGACCCGGTAACGACGTCCACGTCCGCGCGGACCAACACGCCGTTCGCCAGGCCCGCGTTGAGGTATACTCGGCCAGCCTCGTTTCCCGTTCCGGCCGTGTGCAGCATGAGCAGAGACGAGGGCGCCGCCGCCAGAGCCTGCACGCCCACCGTCTGCAGGCAATCCTCCCGCGCGAGCGACAGAACGCGCACCGTGCTGTCAAACGCGCCCACCGCGGCGAAACGCGCGCGAAGCGCCCCGTCAGGTACGCTCGGCAATGTCAGGCACGCGACGTCGCCGCTGGTTTCGATCTTCTCGATCTCAACCAACGCGCCCGTCTGGTCGAGCTCGAAGTACACAACCTCGCCGCCGCTGAGCGCGATGAGCGCCTGTGAAGCGTTCACAGAGCAACGAGTCACCGTCTTGCGCCCCGGGCACCGCCACTCGTTCACGCGCCCATCCGCGCGCACGTGCCTCAGCCCAGAGGGGTGGATCTGCAGCAGCGCGTCGTCGCCGAGTCTAGATGCGCTCAGCGTGGGGACGTCGCCCAAGAAACCCGAGTCGCTCACCTCCTCCACCGTCTCGCCCACGCGAAGCACCAGCGTCGCGTCCGTGAACGAAACCACGATGAACGCGACGTTTGTAAGCGCGGAGGCGTTCGCGCCGGCGCCGCTCGATCGACTCGCCTTGACGGTGAACAAACCGTTGGGGTTGCCGGGAAGGGGACTCACAGCCATCTCCGTCAGCGCGACGCCGCGCTTGAGCGTCTTGAGGGTCGAACGCGACCCGGCGCCGCACAGCGCGTAAAGCTGCGGCGTCTCTTCGCCGAGCAGCTCGTGGCATTGCAGGTCCAGCGTCGGGCACAGCGACTCCAGCCTGTCGATTTGCACCAGGTGCTTTAAAGAACTTCTGGGCTCGAAGAACACGGGCTGGTACCCTTGCTCCGTCTCCACCAGCGTCGTAGAGCTGCTCTCGCCTGTGTGTTCGTCGGAGGTCTCGCCGAGCGACGCGAATTGGTACAGCGCGTGGTCGCCGAGCTCAGACGCCGCAAACAGGAAACCAGTCTTCAAAACGCACATGTCCACGCACGGGGGCATCGTGTCGAAGTACACCAGACGCACGTTCGCCACTGTTTCCCCGGCCCCGACGGATTTCCCGGAAGCGTTCTCGAGCGTGATTTTGTACACGTCGCCGTACTCGCTCTGCGCCAAGACAAAAAAACCGTCGCGTTTGGTTTTGTGCGCGGCGCTCGACACGATGAGAACGCCGCGATCGGCGGAGAGCGCGTTTCTTCGCGGGATCACCGCACGCAACTCTTTGCTCGGGTCGTTCTCGCTCACGTACATCACGAAGTTCTCCGCGCACACGAGCACGCCTCCGGGACCGTCCGTGCCCCCCGGAACGGCGATCAAAGCGTTGGCGCCGTTATCGATGGGCTCGCTCGAGCGGCGCGCGACGTGGTTGAGCCCGAGGTCGAGTTCGTAGAAAGTGAGGTGCTTCTGCGCCAGAGAGGCAGCCTCGCCCGTGCTGTCGACGTCCGCGTCGGAGTAGTCCAGCTCGATCGCCGCGAAGCCGGGGTTCTCCAAGCCGCGGTCGAGCGCGGCGACCGCGAAACTCACGACGTGCGACTTGTTCGCCTCCAGCGGAGACGAGATGGTGAGATTGGCGGCGGCGTCGCGATTCAGCACGTACACGAGTTTGGTCTTCTCGAGCGCGCCGATCATGAGCGCGCGGCCCTTGGGATCCACCACCAGGTGCTGCCCGGGGACGATGCGGCGCACGCCGCTCTTCCCGAACGTCTCCTGGTGCACCTTCTTGAACGCGCCTACGGCTTCGTCGTACTGAAGGATGACGATCCGTCCGGAATCGCTCCCGAGCGCGAGGTAATCTCGATTGGCGCCCGTTAAACGGAACGCCGCCATGCTCCGGATGATCCCGAACACCTCCGTGGAGAACACCGTCTGCGTCTTGCCGTTCTCATCGGGACGCAGAAGCTCCAAAGTCTTGTTCCGCGCGACCACGATCTCGTGCGCCTTGGGCGCGGAGAAGTTCCCGACAACCGCGCGGTTGATGCCCCCGCCCTTCTGCAGGGTGAGATTATACAGGAACATCGTCCCCGACACGCGTCGGCGGCGGCGCTCCTCTGCGGCGCTCGCGCCTCCGCTGGAAGCCGCGGCGTTTCCCGAACGGAAGCTCCGCCCGATCCGCCGAGTCGCGCGCCCGTTCCCCCAGGCGGCGCGCGTGGATTCTGCCCGCCCTTTTTCGATCGCTGTCGCTAGGGCAAATTTCGACGGTTCGGCGCGGAACGCCGGTCGAGTCCAACTGCGTCGTCGGCGGTGGCGCACCCTGGCCAGTGTCGAGAATTTCTGCCAGCGTGCGTCGTCGGCTCGTTTCCTCCACGCGCGGCGCCGGGACCCCGTCACAGCCCGACGCGCGCGCGCCACCACCGCGAGTCACGCGCGATGTTCTCGCGCGCCGCGGCCGCGGCGGCGGCGACCGCGCGGCGCGCCGAGCGCGCCGCGCGTCATCGACCCCCCCCCTCGTCCTCCGGCCCATCTGCAGTCGGATTGGCGTTCGCCGAGACCACGACGCCGACATTCGCGAGACGCGCGCGTTCGTGCGCCTCGACGGCCCGGTGGACGGCGCCCGCGACGCCACTCGCCACGGACGCTTCGGCGCGCGCGTCCGAGCGCGCGGCCGCGCGCGCCGGCTTCGAGCGCGGGCGCAGGTCGTTCGCCTCCTCCTCGGCGGCCGCCGCGGGGGTGCCGCACGAGACAGCCTTCGCGGACATCGAGACGGAGGCTGAGCGCGCGGCGGCGCGCGCGGCGGCGGCGACGGCGACCGGAACTGAAACCGGCTCGAATCACGCGATAACCGCGCCCGCGCCCACGATCACGCGCTCGCCCTCGCCCATGCACCGCCCTCGGGAGTACGCCGTGCCTGTCCGCGCGTACTACGTGGGGAACCAGATCGATTTCCACGCGCTCGCGAAGCGCCTCCCCGCGTACCCGAAGGAGTTTTTCCGCGAGTGCGTGGTGGTGCGCATGACCCCGCGCAGGAGCGACGAGCACGCGGGTTCGGGGTTCAGGACCGCCACCGAAGTGGGCACGCCGACACTCGCCTCGAAACTGGCGCACACCACATCTCTGGAAGGCCAATACGACGACCTGAACGACGGGATCCACCCCGGCGCGCGCGCGTTTGCTGGCGAATCGCGTTCGGGCGCCGGCAAAAAGGCGCGCCGCGGCGGCGGGAAACGACACGACCTCGAACCCGATTTGGCCGGTTTGAGCGCCTCGTATCCGCCCGGATCCCACGATCCCACGAGCGCGTTCCACCTGGAAGAGGATGTGCTCGGCGGATCTCGTCCGCCCGGGATGGGATCGATCGAGGGGCCTTCGGTTGGTGGTCCCACCCACTACCCGCGCGCGGAGACGACGCCAAACGTGGGCGACACGCCGCGGTACCTGGTGGTGTACAAGTACGGCAGCGCGGTGTTTTTTAACATGGGGCGCCGCGAGCGGGAGGAGTGCCTGAAGCTGGTGCGTTCGTTCGCGAAAACGCCTTTAGCTGTGCCGTGCACGGACGACTACCGCGTGATGGTTCGCCCCGGCTTAGAGCCCTGGGCGCAGTTCGAGGCGGACCACGTGGTGTTGAAGCGTCTCGACCTGAACAACATCAGCGTCATCGGCACGGTGCTCGCGCAGACCGTGGCGCTGGAGCACCACGAGATCAAGGTGGATAACATGATCGAGATCTTTTCCGGTTTGAACAAGACCACGGAGGAGACGGGCGAGATGGACATCAGCAAAGCGAAGCTGTTCAAGCTGGTGGCGGAGAACAACAACACGCTGACGGAGCTGGTGACGCGCATGCGGCTTTTAGGCAGAAGCGACACGGCGTGGCAATACGCGCAGTACGACGCCGTGTGGAACGGGTTGAGGAAAGATTTCGAGCTGGAGGACCGCTTCGACCACCTAGACTACAAGCTGAACCTCATACAGACGCAGGTGAAGTTCTACCTGGAGATTCTGCAGAACAGGAAGAGCGACAAGCTGGAGTGGATCATCATCGTGCTCATCTCCATGGAGATACTCGTGTCCCTGTACGACATGTCCACGAAGCTCGGGTGATGACTGTTGTTGTCCATTTTTTATTCTTCACCCTCGACGACGAGAAAAAGCGCGTCGCGTCGTGAAACGTTCTCAATCTAAGTAGCTATGCATACACAACGGTAGTAGTCTGTGTAGAGCTGTCATCGCGACACGAGCCATCGCGTCACACGTGTCGCACTCTGCGTCCGTGGCTGAAGCCCCGCTTTTGCGGCTCGAGCGGGACTTTCGGCGCGAGCACGCGCCTGTACGCTCGCCGCGCCGTCGCCAACAACTGGCGGTCCGAAAGCCGCCGACCGCCCTTTTCGGTCTCCACGTGGATCGCCTCGCCGACGACGCGCGACGCGAGTTCGCGGTTGTGCTTTTCCAGGAACGACACGAGCGCGCGAGCGGCGTCGCCCTTGCCTTTGCCGTGCGCGGCGACGAGCACGGTGTCGGGGTCGATCTCGGCGAGCTTCTCGAGCACGGCGCGGGAAACGGCGTCGGGGAGATTGGAGGACTTTTTATTCCGAAGCGCGTCGTCGTCGTGTTCGTTGTACTTGGACGAGTGGTTGTATCGTATGAGCGGGACCAAACGCTCGGGCGCGCGCGTCAAGTCCGAGGACAGCAGCGTGCGGTAGACGCGCGCGCCTTTCGCGTCCACCGCGACGAGCACGTGCTTGCCGTCCACCAGGGCGCGCTCGGCGGGGAGCGCGGGGTCGGGGTCGGGCTCGGCGAGGCCTTCGCGCCGAGGAACCTCTCTCTTGGAAAAAGACACCGCGGCGCGCGTTCCGCGAACGGGGGTGGGGGTCGCGAAAGGCGAGGCGCGCGCGCCGGGCTTGCGCGGTGTACCGCGGACGCGCGGCGCGGGCGCAGTCGCGCGAATCGTGCACGCGCGCATGATGCACTCCAGGTGCGCTCGCGAGAAGTGAGAAGACGAAAGGGGACGGCGTGGCGACGCGAGAGCGACGCGAGAAGGCGTACCGAAACTTCCCAGTCACCTCACTTTTCTCGGGGCGTGCGAAAAAAGTCGTGGCTTTCGAAAGCCACGACGACCTCGCTCGTCGCGTTCGCGAGCGCACATCGCAGCGCGCGGAGCGTCGCGCGGCGTGTTGTGCGGGGAGAGGGAGGTCGAGGCGCTCATCTGCGAGTGATGGGGAAGAAGCGGTGCCGTCACGGCAAGCGGAAGTACGACTGCGCGGACTGCAACCCGTGTCCTCACAGCAAGGTGAAACGCTTCTGCGCGGACTGCAACCCCTGCCCGCATGGCAAGCTGAAACACGACTGCGCGGACTGCAAGGGCTGCCCGCATGGCAATCTGAAGCGCTTCTGCGCGGACTGCAACCCCTGCCCGCATGGCAAGCTGAAACACGACTGCGCGGACTGCAACCCGTGCCCGCATGGCAAGCTGAAACGCAGTTGCGCGGCCTGCAACCCCTGCCCGCATGGCAGGCTGAAAGGCTACTGCGCGGACTGCAACCCCTGCCCGCATGGCAAGCGGAAAGACAGCTGCGCGGCCTGCAACCCCTGCCCGCATGGCAAGCTGAAACGCAAGTGCGTGGACTGCAGCGGCTGCCCGCATGGCAAGGTGAAATACGACTGCGCGGACTGCAACCCCTGCCCGCATGGCAAGGTGAAACGCCAGTGCGAGGACTGCAACCCCTGCCCGCATGGCAAGCGGAAACACGACTGCACGGACTGCACCGGCTGCCCGCATGGCAAGCGGAAACGCAGCTGCGTGGCCTGCAACCCCTGCCCGCATGGCAAGCTGAAACGCAACTGCACGACGTGCTATGGGTGTGAACACGGCAAGCGGAAGAGTAGGTGCCCGGCGTGCAAGGCCGCTCGCGCTGGTCAGCCGGTAGCGCCCGAGGTAAAGCTCGAGCCCGAGGTCAAGCTCGAGCCCGAGATCAAGCTCGAGCCGTTCACCATCCGCGGCTACTTTGGCATCCGCGAATAGCTAGCTAGCTAGAAGATGCGCAAAAGACGAGTAGTACGTAGTCGAACACCTTGAAGGTAGTCTACCTTCACACGCGAAGAGCGGGAATCGTTTTCGCGTCCCATCAAAACTCTGTGGCTAAAAACGCTCTGAGCTCGGCTTCTTCCTCGGTGAGCTGTTCCTTGACCACCTTTTTTTTCCGCGACGGAGGCTGCGAGCGCGTCATCAGCGGTTTCCCCACCTTTCTCACCACCGGCGCCATGGACCGCTCCAGGCTCCGTTTCGCCTTCTCCTCCGCCGCGATCAAATCAATCGCGGCTTTCTCCGAGCGTTGTTTGAAACGGCGCTCCTTCTCTCGCGCCTTTTCGCTCTCGCGCACGTACGCCGCGGGCATCTCGTCCGCCACCGCCAGGCACCGCTCGAGCTTGCTTTCGATCTGGGTCAGCATCTGCACCGTGGACATCGTGGGGTCGTAGTCGAACCCGCACCGCGCGTACGTCTCGCCAACCTTCTTAGCGAGTAACTCCAGCGGAATGCCCGCGCCGGCGGCGGCGGAGTCGACGCGCGGTTTTTCTCCCCGCGAGGTTCCCGCGGAAACCTCCGCGCCGCTCGAAGGCGGTTTCGCTTTCGTCGTACTACTCGGCGCAGAGACGCCGGAACCTTTACTTCGTTTCTCCATCTTCGCGCGTCGCCGTGCGTTCTTCTCGTCCTCGACGTCCCGCCCGCGCAGCTCCGCGGCTTCCTCCTCCTCGGCGGCGATCAGGGTTTTCAAAGTATCGATCTGCGCGTGCAGCGCGTCGGCGTCGCGCTCCATCGAGGTACGCACCGCCCTCTGCTGCGCCTTCATCTCCTCCAGCGCCGCCTCCGCCTCCTGGCCGTTCTGCATCAAAAACAAGTTAGTCTCCTCCAGGCGCGAGAACACTTCGGGAAGCGTACTCGGGCTCACGAAGTACATGGGCGTCTCCTCACCCGAGTCGTCGTTCGGGGGCGTGCCCGGGGGAGCCCGCTCGGGAATCGCGCCGCGCGCCGCCGCGGCGGCCGCCTTCGCCGCCTCCAGCTTCTCGCGCGCCGCGTTCTCGGCGGTGCGGCCGCGGCGCGCGGCCTCCGCCAGAGCAGCCTCGAACGAGGGAATAGCCTTGTGTTTGGCGTCCGCGTCAGCGATGAGCGCCGCGTGCGCGTCTCGCTTGGCCTGCCTCGCGGCGCGACGCGCCGCGCGTCGGCTCCGGCGCTTCTCATCCTGCGCCTCGAAAAACTCGACGGGCGTCAGCCCGTCGAGAAACGCCTTGTACCGCTCGCAGTCCTCGCGCTTCTCCTCGCGCTTGCTCAGCGCCGCCTCCGCGACGACGATGTCCGCGGCGAGGCGTTTGATTTCCGCAGCCTTGTCGTTCTTGAGCCTCGCCTCAGCCTCGCCCGCGCGGATCGCCTGCTGCACGCGCAAGTCGTTCTCCTTGAGAAACTCGTCGAAGCGGCGAGCATCCTCCACGAGCGTCGCCTCCGCCGCCGCCAGAGCCTCCTCGCGACGGGCAGCCTCGCGCTCGAGCTTTAAAATCTCCGCGCGCTTCGCGTCCAGAGACATCTGCACGAGGAAAATCTCACGCTTCTTCGCCACGAAATCAGCCACGCTCTCCGGGCGCTTGGTCGGATGCCCGGCGGCGCCGCCCGGCGCGTCGGACTCGGAGATTCCGGAAAGGCTGCCGGGGCCCCCGAGGAAAGCGTCGTGTCCGACATCCTTCGCGCTCTCGTCGAACGCGCCCTTGGTCGTGGCGCTGGCGAACACGGCGCCGCCACGCATCGTGCCGCGCAGAGTCACCAACCCGTCGTCGCCGTCCCCGTGGAGCACGCGCTCAGCCTCCAGGCGCGCGGTCCGCATGGAGGATCCCGCGCGCGAGGAAAACGTCGTCTTGTCGCGCACGCTCAGGTTCTTCAGCCGCGCGCGCGTGGACGCCTTCAGCGAGCGCTCCTCCTCGCGCATCGCCATCACGTCCGTCTCCGCGGGCATCACGAACGGGCGGCGCGCGTACACGCTCTCCTCCATCTCCAAAGCGCCGGCGGGAGGCGGGGACGACCGCGCGAACATCTCGCGCGTCGATCGCGTGGGGGATGGCGCGTCGTCGCTCGAATCGGAATCCTCATCAGACAACGCGAAGCCCGCGGAGCGACGGTTGAGGCTCGCCATCGCCGTCGCCGCGGGGGGGACTCCCCTGCGTGCGCGTGCGCGGTGGGGCGCCGACGACCGGTGGCGCGCGCGCGCGGGTGTGGCGAGCGACTCCGAGCCTGTCTCTCAATTGCCCGGTGCCGTGCCAAAACGGGTCGACCCGACGGAAATTTGGTCAGCGGGACGCCACTGCCGCTGGCGACGCGCGCCAGTTCGCGTGTGTCGACGCAAAGAAACGGAAACGACCGCGAAAAGCTTCGTTTCCGTTTCCGACGTCCGTATGAACAACGCAGACAGCACGAAGCTTCAACACGCTGCTGCTTCTGGAGTACGGCACAGAGGAGAAGATGCGCGAGCGGATCGTGACGGCGCTGGAGAACGCCGAGGGGTTCGGGTTACAGTGAAAAGTTTTCCCGTCTTTCACGTCGCGTCTATCGCTCGTTTCTTACCGTCGCGCAGTCACAACATAGGCAGTCTCTGAGCAGCGAGTTGGCGCGTCTCCTCGGACCATGGGGCGCCGTTCTCGCGCGCCCACTTCAGCACCTCGAGGTGGCCGCCCTTCGCCGCCTTCGCGCAAATCAGCCAGTTCCACGGGCACTTGTTCTCGCGCGCCCACTTCAACACCTCGAGGTGGCCGCCCTCCGCCGCGTTCTCGCACGTCCACTCGTTCCACGGGCATCCGTTCGCGCGCGCCCACTTCAGCGTCTCGAGCTGGCCGCCCTTCGCCGCGTACGCGCACGTACACTCGTTCCACGGGCATCCGTTCGCGCGCGCCCACTTCAGCACCTCGAGGTGACCGCCCTCCGCCGCGCACATGCACGTCTTCTCGTCCCACGGGCAGCCGTTCGCGCGCGCCCACTTCAGCACCTCGAGGTGGCCGCCCTCCGCCGCGTTCTCGCACGTCCGCTCGTTCCACGGGCAGCCGTTCTCGCGCGCCCACTTCAACACCTCGAGGTGGCCGTGCTCCGCCGCTTGCCAGCACGTCGACTCGTCCCACGGGCAGTCGTTGTCGCGCAACCACTTCAGGATCTCGAGGTGGCCGCCCTGCGCCGCCCCCGTGCAGGTCCACACGTCCCATGGGCAGCCGTTCTCGCGCGCCCACTTCAGCGTCTCGAGCTGGCCGCCCTTCGCCGCCCCCGTGCAGGTCCACACGTCCCATGGGCAGCCGTTCTCGCGCGCCCACTTCAGCACCTCGAAGTGGCCACCATCCGCCACTTGCGAGCACGTCTTCCAGTCCCACAGACATCCAT